>OKSP01000252.1_pt1 | contig 35801 bp, 30 predicted proteins | sample 2434041 | NCBI WGS metagenome assembly OKSP01 (sample SAMEA3879593, study PRJEB24766) | human gut metagenome | biome: human-associated habitat; feature: feces | place: USA | collected 1985/1987
AACAGATGAAAGCTACAAAACGGAAGTTTGGAAAAGTTGATAAAAGGCAGGGATATCATATCATTCTCTCATTTAAGGAAGATGAAGTGAATCCTGATACTGCATTTGAGATAACCCGCAGATTCGTGGAAGAGTATCTTGGAAAATCATATGAGGCAGTATATGTGGTGCATGATAATACAGCACATGTTCATTCACACATTGTATTTAACAGTGTGAGTTTTGTGGATGGGAAAAAGTACCGCTATGAAAAAGGAGACTGGGCAAAGTATATCCAGCCAATCACGAATAAGCTGTGTCAGGAATATGGTCTTTCAATCATTGATGTTGATGATGGCAATAAGGAAAAAGAGCATGAAAGCTATAAGGACTGGAGCGAATATCGTGAAGGCAGTTTTGTGTGGGCAGATATGATTAAGAGAGACCTGGATTCCTGCATCCTGCAGGCAGGAAATTATGAGCAGTTTCTGGAGCTGTTATCTGACAAAGGATATGAGGTCAAGCAGGGAATGTATCTGGCGGTAAAGCCACAAGGAATGACGAGATTTCGCAGATGTAAGACATTAGGTGACATGTATTCTGATGAGGCAATCCGGGAAAGGATAGAAAAAGAGGATATTTCATTTTACCGGGAACAGCAGAAAGAAGTACAACCGGTTCTTTGTAAGTGTAAGGTGAGAAGATACCGAAGGGCAAAGATGTCGGGGCTTCAAAAGAGATACTATGCAAAGCTATACCGGATAGGAAAGCTGAAAAAGAAGCCATACAGTCAGGTATGGAAGTATAAGGATGATATCCGTAAGATGCATAAACTGCAGGAGGAGTATTTGTTCCTTGTAAATCATGATATTCGTTCAGCAGAGAAGCTTGTCAGTGTAATCAGCTCATTGACAGATAAAAGAAAAGAAGTTTCAGCAGAGAAAAGCCGCATTTATAAAGCTAGGGAGAGAAGTCGAGAACTTTTTGATATAGCAGATGATATGAAAGAGTTAGAACCTGCTGAGAAGTCTTTCCTCCAGGGAGATGAATTTTTTACGGATGAGCATCTGCAATGGGAAACTTTGAAACAGAAGCTTTTATCACAGGGATATAGCCTTGAAGAGGTGGAAGCACTGCGTAAACATTATAAAGAGGAGTATTCCAAAGCATGTGCAAAAGAAAGGGCAGTATTCAAAGAGTTGAATATTGGTAAATCTATATGGAAGAGTCTTATTCCAGACAGCGTATCAGATGGAAAAGATGCACAGTACAACAAAGAGACAATACGAGACAGGAAAGAGCAGCCAGAACGTTAGGCTGTTTTTTTAGTAGTTAGGAGGCATATATGGAAGAAAACAGAGAACCGCTTAGTGCGATAGCAATCGAGAAAAAATTGCAGCTTCTCCGAAATAAGCATTTCAGTGAAGATACGATTGCTCTTGTAAAAAGTGATTATGAATATGGACTGACAGAGGAGGAAATCAGCCTTTATCTCAATAAGTCCTACGACATTGAACAGATGAAGATTTTATCGGAGTGTCTGCATAAGGATGTTCCAAAAGATGTGATTGATATTATCAAGAATACCAAGTATTCGGTTCATCAGATGCAGGTGTCTCTCGAATTTTATGAAAAGGGTGTACCTGTTCAGACAATTAAGGAGGTTATGGACAAAGGGGAAAAACCTATTACCATGCGACGATTATATGAGGAAGTTCTGGAACAGCTGAATAAAGTCAAGAAACAGATTCCGGAAGAGTCTGAGTATGTGAAAGCACTCATTTCTCAGATGGATGAAGTGGTTGAAAAGATCAATCACCAGAATGAAAGGTATGATGCCCTGAATAAGAAGCTTTCTGAAATAGAAACGTCCAAAGATGACGAGGAAGTCAGGGAGCGTCTAGTCAAGGAGAATCAGGATAAGGATGCTCTTATCAACAGTCAGCAGAATGAACTGAATAAGGCAAGCAGTACGATTGCAAGGCTCAGGGATGATATTGAGAAAAAGGATAAGGAGATGAAGCGTATGGGAGACAGAATAGAGTCATTGGAAGATAAGATCATAAGTGTTGCCACAGAGAATAAAAAAGAAGCAGAAAGTAAGGCAGAGCCGCAGGAAAGCCAGTCCGTATCACAGGCAGAAAAAAAGATGGTTGATACAGTTGCAGTTCCGCAGAATATGCAGGCTGTGGCAAACGGGATTCCGGTCTATTATCAGATTCCGGTAGTTGATGGTACCGGAAATGTGGTGCAGAGACTTCCGATTGAGAGAAGTGTGAGAAAGAGCAGCAACAGCGGAGTGGCAAGCCTTTTTGCAAGACTTTCTTTTAAGAAAAAGTCGAGAGCAGACATTGTAAAGCTTGTTGCATCGGGCGATCTTGTTCCGGCACAGCTTGTCCAGATTAAGAGTGCAATAGAAAAGGGACTTACGGAGACACAGCTTATAGAGCTTATTACCAATAATATTTCAGCAGAAAAGATGAAAGAGATTATTGAGATAGCGGTACTTGAAAACAGTATGGCAGATTAGGAGGTACTTATGAATTTAGCAGTAGTAAATGAAGCAGTAACAGAGATGAATGGTGTGGAGCATCAGTTTACAGAGGAAGAGAAAAACTTTGTTGTCCAGTTCGCATTCAGAAGCGGCAGCAAGGAAGATACGATTTCTCTTATTGAAGCATTGGCACATTCGGCAGATAAGGCTGAGTCGGACGAGATTATGGTCACATACAGGTCTAAATATGATATGAAGCCTGCATGGGTGGAACAGGTGGAAAACCTGCTTGTGGCACTTGAAATGTACCGTATCGAGGAGGAAAAAGCAATCAATCATCTGGCAGATATTTTGACTGCTTATGGTATTGATGTATCAGCCGAGGAAATCCGTACTACAGAGACAGAAACACTTAAAACAACAGTCAGAGAGAAAGTGGAGGTGCGATAATGGCAGAAGAGATTCAGGAAGCGGTGCAGATCATCCGTGTTGCTTATGATGGCATTGAGATTGCCATGAAGGTAGGAAGTGGCGGAATAGCTGCCATGCAGAAGGCAATAGATTTCTTAAAAGGGATGCTTGATTATGAAAAGTCACTTGGCAAAACATCCATGAGAAAGCTGCTCTTAAAGGGCGGTGATTTACAGGTGTTACAGTTTAATACCGAAGATATGAAAAAGGTTGAAAAGATGGCAAAGAAGTATGGAGTACTCTATTCAGTACTTCCGGACTGCAACAAGAAAGACGGACTGAGTGAGGTAATCTTTCATACAGAGGCAGTTCCACGTGTGAATATGATGATACAGAAGCTCAAGTTTGGTAAGATTGCCACATTTGACGATTATCTGAAGAATGGAGATGAAAAATCCCTTGGCAAGCTGATGGATTTTTTGAAGAAACAGCAGGGAAACGAGAAAAGCCACACGATAGAAGGGGATAGGGTTAATTCCGCTATTGACGGACTGATTGAGAAGGTCGGAATGTTTGCAATGGAAAAGAAAGCTATCAGTGTGGATCAGGTCAAGGAGAATTTCAGTATCAATGGTGAGCAGGCTGAAAGTGTTATCAGACAGCTTGAGACAATCGGTGTGCTTGGCAGTAAGAATGAGGATGGCACCCATACAGTCATGATGGACAAGGATGCATTTATCAACCGTGTCAGAGGCTATCAGGACCTTGCTGAGAGAATGAGGGCAGTTGCAGCATCAAAAAATGCGAACCTGTCAGATGTGACAATCAGCAAGAAGCTGATTAGCGAAGAAAATGACCATGCTGTTAAGACCAGAGTTCCCGGCACATGGGGAGAAGAGGCAAGATATGTATGGCTCCGTAAGGAAAACATCATGGAGATTCATGGTGGAAAGACAATGCTTACCTTCCTTGATTCCACCAAGGATTATAAGCTCTACGATGAGCAGAATCGTGTGGTGACAACCCAGAAAGGAACCGAGCTTTATACTCACTATGACAAGGTGGAGTCATCTGTCAGGGAGCGTTACGAGAAAGTGCAGAAGCAGCAGAAAAAGACCACACAGAAGAAAACTGTTACCACAAAGAAAGTGAGGTAGCAGCCTATGCAGACAACAAAGAAAAAGCCTTCACTGATATTCATTCTTGTGGGTGCAGTGTTAGCAGGGTATCTTGGTTATCTGATAAATGGTGCGTGGACGGAAGGGATTGCTTTTAATGAATTTATGGACAGATTCAATGAAGTATGTGCTGTTCCCTTTGCCAACTATTACAATTCCAATACAGTAAAAGCAGTAGCCATTGCATTAGGTATCTATGCGATGGCTATTGTCATGTATTACACCAGTCAGAGAAACTATATGCCCGGTAAGGAGTTTGGTACGGCAAGATTTGAAAATCCGAAGAAGGTCAATAAGATACTTGCGGATAAGGATGAGAATTTTAATCGGATACTTAGCCAGAATGTGAAGATGTCGCTGGATTTCAGAAGGCTCAAGCTCAATGGAAATATCCTTATCTGTGGTGGTTCCGGAGCAGGAAAGACATTTTATGAAGTAAAGCCGAATCTTATGCAGATGCCGCATAACTGTTCCTTTATCTGTACCGATCCAAAGGGAGAAATCCTTAGAAGCTGTGGGCAGATGCTAAAGAATAACGGATATAATGTGAAGGTCATAAATCTGTTAGAGATGGATAAATCAGACTGTTACAATCCGTTTTCTTATATCAGAGAGGAAACAGATGTGGTCAAGCTGATTACAAACCTTATCAGCAATACGACACCAAAGGGAGCAACACCAAGTGATCCGTTCTGGGAAAAAGCGGAAGGATTGTTCTTACAGTCTATCTTTTATTATGTGTGGCTGGAGGTACAGCCGGCAAAGAGAAACTTCGAGACAGTACTGAAACTTCTTGGAGAGGCAGAGGTTACAGAGCAGGGAAAGGCATCAAAGCTGGATGTGCGTATGAAGTTTTTAGAGGAAAGTTCTCCGCTTGGAGCCAATCATCCGGCAGTAAAGCAGTACAACAAATGTATGAGAGGTGCAGGAGATACAGTCCGTTCCATCATAATCAGTGCTAACTCAAGACTTGCATTTCTTGAGAATAAGCAGGTTTTACGCTTACTCTCAAAAGATGAGCTTAATCTGTCTGATATCGGCATTGGAGTAAATGGAGATGGTGAGACAAAGACAGCACTCTTTTGTGTAATCCCTGATAGTGACAAATCCTATAACTTTATTATCGGTATGTTATACACGCAGATATTTCAGGAATTGTACTATCAGGCAGACTTTAACTGCGGAGGCAGACTGCCAATCCATGTGACATTTATGTTAGATGAATTTGCGAATGTCGCATTGCCAGATGACTTCTGTTCGCTGTTATCGACAATGCGAAGCCGTGAGATTTCAAGTATTATCATTATTCAGAACTTTGCCCAGTTAAAAGCACTTTTTAAAGATACCTGGGAGACAATTCCCGGCAACTGCGATACGTTCATCTATCTCGGTGGAAACGAGCAGAGTACGCATAAGTATGTGTCGGAGCTGCTTGGAAAAGGTACGATTGATAAGAAGTCAAGCGGTGAGACAAAGGGCAGACAGGGAAGCTCTTCAAGAAACTATGATGTATTAGGAAGAGAACTGTTTACACCCGATGAGGTCAGAAAGCTGGATAACAAAAAGTGTATTATCTTTATCCGTGGTTTTGTTCCTATCATGGACAATAAGTTCATACCATTCAATCATCCGATGTTTAACCAGACAGCAGATGGCAAGGGAGAGCCTTATGTTCATCAGATAATGGGAGCAGATAATCTTATCGGTCCACCATTTGAGATTCTGTCAGATAAGGCAGTTAAGTATTATGAAAAACTGAAGGATAAGGGCGAGAATGTGTATATAGATTCTCTTACCTATGAGCAGTTTATGATGCTTGGTGATGCGGAATTAAGCAGAAGATTCTCCATGCAGGATGAGGCAGAGCAGAAAGCAAAGATTGACAGGGAACAGGCAAATGAGCTTGAGTATGTTGATGAGTCACAGAAGTCTGATACTACAGAAAGTGCCAACTCTTCTAATGGAAGTGCTGGTGGTAAGCTTGTAAGGAATCCAGAGAGGGAAAAGCCTAAGTGGGAAGATACCATCACAAATCGAATGCTGCACTGGTCGTATACACCGGAGCAGAAAGAGGAAGTGAAGAAAGCACTTGCCGCAGGAGTTCCGAAAGCAACGATTCTTACTTACTTCTATCCTGAGGTTACTGTGGAGAAGATGAGTTCATATCGGAAGAAGCATTAAATGATATCGCATAGGCACAGGAAATGTGGTATACTGTGCCTATGTAAAAAGAATGTGTTTTACAAATCGATATTTGCTAAAGGAGGTGGTAAATATGTGGTGGTCTATTGGTGGTGGAATCATAATCTTTGCGTTAGGTATGTTTATCTTCTTAAAGCCGGGCTTAATATGGAAATTAACAGAAGAATGGAAATCTTATTGTGCAGATGAACCATCTGAGTTTTACTTGAAAACAACAAAAATAGGTGGTATTCTATTTGCCTTATTTGGAATTATTATGATTATGCTTCCGGTTATTTTGGAGTAATAAATTCAAGTTTGGAGAATTGAGAAAATCGGAAGTTGTGAACTTAGAATTAGAGGTGTTGAAAATGAAAATAATAATTATATTTATTGATTTACTGATGGCAACTGTTCTCTTTTTTGTTGGAAGATTTTTTATCAAATCAAGGAATACAGAAAGAAGTGTGCTGTTTTTATCAGGAGATTATACTGGATTAAATACAGAGAAAATATGCAGAGTTACTGGAAAACGGATTAAGACATGGGCAATGCTCTTTTGTCTTGGCGGTATAATTGATTTTATCAAGCTGGGCGCAGGAATAATAATAGTTTCCGTTTTTTTTATTATCTTACTTGTATTTCATTTAGTTGATATGACTATAAATCGAGACAAGTACCGGGTATAAATTCAAGTTTGTCTGACTCAAAACAATCTAATATCAAACTAATACAAGCACTTTAGCCAATAAGGTTAAGGTGCTTTTTTTGCACCTTGAAAGGAGGTGGTAATAGCTAAACACATCGGGGAAAGCCCGATTTAATCATTACAACAGGCATTGCCTGATTATATAGAGTTACTTTTAACAGCCAGCTAGGGATTGTCCCTGCTGGCTTATTTTTTTATCAAAAAGGAGAGACACAACATGAGAAAAGAACAGATTATTACAACTAACAACAATCAGATGGAGGAGAAAGGCATGAAGAGCAGATTCATTCACTTTAAGAAAAGATTCGTTCCGGCATTATCTGGAGCACTTATGGGAGTAATGCTTATGAGCACTACTTGTTTTGCAGCAGGTACAGGTACTTCCGCAGTAACACAGCCGCTTGAGAACTTAAAGACACTTATCATTGCAGTCATTGGTGCGGTTGGTGTCATCATTCTTGCAAAGAATGTCATGGAGTTCGCACAAGCCTACCAGCAGCAGGATTCATCTACCATGAACTCCGCTCTGAAAGGAATTGTGGCAGGTGTCATGATGGCTGGTATTTCAACAGTTCTGACATTCTTAGGCTTCTAAGATTGGGGAAATGCATTTCCCCTTTTAGTAAAAGAAAAGAGGTGAATAACAAGTATGGATATTTTTAAGCTTGGAGACAAGATCCTTGCACTTCTTGAGGCGGTGTTTGGGTTTTGGAACAATCAGATATCCCTGGTCTTTGCAATGCTTGGACAGTCACCGGTCAGTTTCAAGGGCGGAGGTCCTTGGGCAGTTATTGAGGGTATTGAGCCGGTCTTTGTAGCGGTCGGTTCATCTCTCGTTGTGCTGTTCTTTGTTATCGGTTTCTGCTCGGAAAGCATAGATGTAAAAGATGAGATGAGGTTTGAATCAATCCTGCGTATGCTTATCCGACTGGGACTTGCAGAATGGTTTGTTGCAAATAATGTCACGATTATGAAAGCGTTTTTTACTTCCATAGGAAATCTGGTGGGACTTATATCTGCCGGGACAACGACGCAGCTTGCCATTGACAGTACACAGGCAGACATCATTAAGGGACTCGGATTTGGTGAAAGTCTGGTAATGCTGATACTTACAGCTTTGCTTGCAATCATCATTATTATCTGTGGATTCTTTATCATTTACACAGTGTATTTCAGGTTCTTAAAGATACTGATTATTGTGCCGCTTGGTGCGATTGCATGCTCCACGATGGCAGGAAACAGAATGGTCAGTCATACAATGGCTACCTACTGCAAATATTTTCTTTCGTGTGTATTCGAGGCAGTAACGATGGCACTTGCAATTGTGGTATGTAATGCATTTATCAATGCAGGACTTCCGGCATTTACAGGAAGTTACGCTGACTGGGCACAGACGCTTATTTATTTGTGTGAAATGACATTTACGATAGCAATGACTGTTGGAAGTGTGAAGGGTGCACAGACACTTACAAGCAAGGCATTTGGATTATAGAAGGAGGCAGAAATGGATAATGAAAAGAAACAGGTTACTTATAATTCAAGCATAACCGGAGAAACGCAGGTGACATTTGATATCCAGCAGTATATGAATAACAGGGCAATGTTTATCGGTCTTATGTGTAATGAAGATGGATATGAGGAGCCTTTTGGGGATGTGACTGTGAATTTGTCGGTTGCAGCACCAAATTACTGCGGATATCTGAATGTGAATGACATGCCGGATATTGAAAAGTTTATCACAGACAATGACATTGGAGAGTTTACAGGATTCACGCAAAGGAGCGGTTTCTGCGAATATCCACTTTATCTGTTCAATGTAGATAAGCTTAGGGAACTGTGTCCGGATGGAATGGATAAGTATGAGGCGAATATTGGAATGACAAGAAAGCCGGAAACAAAGGATTTATCAAGATAGGAGGCAGGGACAATGGTAATCGAAGTAAACAAGGATATAGACCGCTATCAGGAATCGGTTGCGATGGGACTTACTGCAAGGCAGTTTATATTTTCCATTGCAAGCGTAGTGGTCGGTGGCGGTATCGTCCTTCTTCTTTACAAGTATATTGGTCTTACGGGTTCTGCTTATGTGGCAATTCCCTGTGTGGCACCGATTGCACTTGGTGGTTTCTATTCCTTTAATGGGATGAATTTCTATGAGTATATGGGAAAGAAACTGCATTTTATGTTTGGCAACAGGGCGCTTACCTATGTATCAACAGAGGGAGAACCTGCAATAAAGCAGTTAGAAGCAGAACAGAATGAACAGGTAAAGAAGAAAGACAGAAAGGCAGAACAGGAGACTGTAACAGCTGATTCGGCTGTAAAGAAGCAGGAGGAGTTTGAAGCAATGAAGAAAAAGACGAGAAACATGCTGCTTGGACTTGTCGCAGTCATTGTGGCGGCAGTAGCAGGCATTGCAGCATATAAGGCAATGCATTAGAAACGAATAGTATCTGACCGCAAGGTCGAGAACACAGCCCGCAGGGTGAAGTTCCCGGCGGGCTTTCATTATAAGAAAGCGAGGTTAGAGACATGGGTTTATTTACAGACGGATTTAAGTTACTGAAAAAGGCGAGTGAGCCTTTGTATAAGACACCTAAATCCATTCAGGAAACCATAGAGATTATGGCGGTGGCTGAAAACGGCATTTTTGAAGTAAGCAAAAATAAGTATTCCAAATGCTACCGCTTTCAGGACATCAATTACACGACAGCAACCGAGGATGAGCAGATCGGTATTTTCGAGAGATACTGCAAGTTCTTAAATTCGCTGGACTGTAATTATAAGATTACGATCAACAATAAGAACAAAAACATGGATGAACTCCGTGACAAGGTTCTGATTGCTGAGAAAAATGATGGTTTCAATAATTACAGAAGAATTTACAATGACATCATTGAAGAGAAGATTATTGAGGGCAGACAGGGGATTGAACAGGAGAGATACCTGACAATCACAATCGAGAGAAAGAATTTTGAGGAGGCAAAGGCACAGTTTGCCACACTGGAAGCTACGATTCACAAGGCTTTCATTGAGCTTGGTGCGGAGATTGTACCACTTAATGGCAATGAGAGACTGAAAGTGCTCTATGACTATTATCATCTTGGAGATGAGGGCAGTTTTGATTTTGATATCAAAAAGGCAAAGAAGGTCGGGGCAGATTTTAGAAATGATCTGTGCAATGGGATGGTGAAATATTTCCCTGACCATTTTGAGGATGAGAGTAAATTCTGCAAGGCACTTTTTATCAAAAAGTATCCGAGCAGTTTGTCAGACAGATTCATCAATGAGATTACTTCCCTTCCGGTTCATTCCATCACGAGCATTGATGTGGTGCCTGTGCCAAAGGATCTGACCACAAAGGTGCTTCAGAAGAAATACCTTGGTATTGAGTCGGATATCATTAAGCAGCAGAGAGTCCGTAATAAGAATAATGACTTCTCTACGGAAATCTCATATGCCAAGAGAACGGAGAAAAAGGAGATTGAGGAAATCATGGATGATGTTCGTGAGAATGACCAGTGCCTTTTCTTCGTGGGAGTAACTATTATTCTTATGGCAGAAAGCAAGAAGGAGCTTGAGAGTGTATGTGAGACTGTGGAGACTATCGGAAAGCGTAACAGCTGCACGATTGATACACACTACTTAAAGCAGAGGGAAGCTCTCAACACAGCACTTCCGATTGGTGTAAGACAGGTGGAGACAATGCGTACCCTCCTTACCCAGTCACTTGCTGTACTTATGCCATTTAATGTGCAGGAGCTTAATGATAGCACAGGCAATTACTATGGTATCAACCAGATCAGCAAGAATGTGAATATCGGCAACAGAAAGAAGCTCATTAACGGAAATGGCTTCGTTTTTGGAGTGCCGGGTTCCGGTAAATCCTTCTTCTGCAAGATGGAGATGGGCAGCGTATTCTTGTCGGGAGATGATGAGATAATCGTCATAGATCCAATGAACGAATACTTTGATATTGCTGAGACCTATGGTGGAACAGTGGTAAATATGTCCACTTACACGGATAACTATGTGAATCCGCTGGAGATGGATGTATGGAGCCTTGATCCGAATGATTCAAAGGGAATGGTTAGAGAAAAAGGCGAGTTCATGCTTGGTCTTTGTGAGCAGTGCATCGGTGACAGCTTAAATTCGAGACAGAAGTCAATCATCGACCGCTGTGTGAGAAAACTGTATATCGACATTGCAAGGAGCAAAGAGAAGTATATCCCAGTAATGAGTGACTTTTACGATATTCTTATGGCACAGCCGGAGGATGAGGCAAAGGACATTGCATTATCATTGGAGCTTTTTGTAAATGGTTCACTAAATATCTTCAATCACCAGACAAATGTGGATGTGGATAACAGATTCACAGTCTATGGCATCAGGGACTTAGGTACAGAACTTAGTCCTATCACAATGCTTGTTATGATGGAGTCTATTCAGAACAGGATTGTTGAGAATGGTAAGAGAGGCAAGGCAACATGGCTCTATATTGATGAGTTCCATGTCCTGCTTAATTCCGAGTATTCTGCAAAATACCTGCAGCAGCTCTGGAAGAAAGTAAGAAAGCAGGGAGGTCTTTGTACCGGTATCACGCAGAATGTCATCGATCTGTTGCAGAATTACACAGCAACCACAATGCTTGCAAACTCAGAGTTTGTGGCACTTTTAAAGCAGGCTAATACGGATAGTTCCAAGATGGCAGAGGTTATCGGAGTATCAGAAGCACAGCTTAGATTCGTAACCAATACTGCATCGGGAATGGGACTTATCAAGTGTGGTTCAGTGGTGATTCCTTTTGATAATCAGATAAGTAAGGATACAGACCTTTACAGGCTGTATAACACCAATATTCACGAGAAGATTGCAGAACAGAAGAAACGTGAAATGCAGAATAATGTCGAATAAAGTTGATAGAGGTCGCAATTTGCGACCTCAAAGCATAGCCATCCGGGAAGCTGGATGGCTGTTTTGCATTTTGAGTGAAAGAAGGTGAGAACATTGAAGATAAAGAAAGTGGATGACAAGCCAATAGTCATTCACACCAAGGAGAAAGCCAAGATTCATGCCCACGAGCCAAAGAAAGCCAAGATTAAAGGCAGCAACATATATACAGTAGAGAGAGGTCCGAAAGTGCATGATGCTAAAGCCAATGAAATGGATAAAAAAGCATCTGCAAAATTAATGCTTCAGAAAAGTGCTGGTGGAAAGAGTACCATTCATCAGTCGGAGGCTAAGGATAAAGGTCTTTCTAAGTTTAAGCGTAACATTAGAGAGTCAGGAGCTTCCATCAAGACCAAGAACACGAATCTTCACATTGCAGGAAGAACTGGAGCACTTGCAGCCGGGGCAGTAACGGAGCAGGTGGAAGGCGGGCATGAGGTATCGCAGGCAGCATATCTTGCATATGAAGCAAGCCAACCTGTTACCGGAACTGCTTCTAAGGGTGCTGCACTTTTCAGGAAAAAGGCGGCAGCCGAGGCAAAGAAGCGTATCAAGAAGGTAGAGGCAGGAAAGAAGCTGGCAAAAAAGACAGCAAAGAAAGCTGCCAAAGATACTGCTAAGGCGGTAGCTAAAGAGACAGCAAAAGAAACCGCCAAGACAACTGCCAAGGTTGCAACGAAAACTGCGACAAAGGCAGCTGCTACAGCGGCAGGAACAGCGGTTGCACCGGGAGTTGGTACTGCAATCGGCATGGCAGCCGGATATGCTGCAGGTGTGTCCATAGAGGTCAAGGATGAAAAAATGACCAACCGGAGCAGGAAGATAAAATTCTTTCTGGATAAGATGAAAGCACAGGAGAATCAGACAGACAGCGTGGCAAAGCTGGTAAAGGATCTGATTGTGCGAAAAGCGATTACCTGGGTAAAGGCAGCTGCACCGATTATCGGATTGGTGCTTTTATTACTTGTTCTTGTAGTTGCCATGATTGCGGTTCCGGTTATAGCGGTGATAGCAATCCTTTACAATTCTCCATTTGCTTTATTTCTGCCACCACTTGAATCAGGAGATACCGTGCAGACAGTAACGAGTGCTTATGTGCAGGAGTTTAACCGGGATGTGAATACGAAAGTGAATGAGCATACCGGATATGACCTTGGAGAGCTTGTATATGTGGATTATGAAGGTATGGAAGAAAACCCAAGCAATTACTATGACATCATGGCAGTCTATATGGTCAAGCATGGTATCGGAGATACTGCAACAGTCATGAATGACATTTCAAAAGGCTGGCTGCAGGCAGTAGTAAATGATATGTGTTCATACACCACAAGCACAGGAACAAAGGATGTGGAAGAAACAGATGCAGACGGTAATGTAACTACTGTCACGAAGTCGGTTCTGTATGTGAATGTCACACTGAAATCGTACAGAGATATGATTTCGGTCTATGGATTTAATTCTGATCAGGTGGAAATGCTTGAGCAGATCATGAGTCCGGAGTTTATGGGACAGCTTGGATATGCCGGAAGCGGAAGTGGCGGCGGAGGCGGAAGTCCGGGAGTAAGCTCCATGACTGAGGATGAAATCAATGCCATCCTTAGTGGAATTACAGACAGCAGGCAGAAAACAGTCTGCTCTTATGCACTTCACAGAGTTGGCTTCCCTTATAGTCAGGATTTAAGAGACAGCGGTAACTATTATGACTGCAGCTCCTTAGCCTATTATTCATGGAAAGATGCAGGTGTGGATATTAGTTACGGCGGTGCAACCACAGCGGCAGCGGAGGCACAGGGACTGGATGAAGCCGGAAAGACTGTCTCCTTTGATGAGTTACAGCCGGGAGACCTTATCTTCTACAGTTTTACAAGCAACGGAAGATATAAGAACATCAGCCATGTGGCAGTATATGTCGGAAATGGCAAGGTGGTAGAGGCACTTAATGAAAGTCTTGGTGTGGTCTACAGAGATGTGGCAAGCACAGGAAATATTGTTGTGATAGGAAGACCATAACAGGAAATTTGCAGAGAGGGCATAGTCCCTCTCTTAGACTGGAGGTAAGAATGGATTTAAAAGATATGATATTGGTAACAGAAAACGACAGGGGAACAGAGACAAATATGCTGATGGCTCTGGATGATTATAAGAGTTTTATAGCAGTTGATGACATGTCAGAGCTTGCAGAAAATTTGTTGCAGCTTGGAAGGACACTTGGTGAAGCAGATAACTTCACAGAGTATTACAGGGCAGCAAATGTAACTGTATCTGCGAGATTCTGTCTGGATGATATTCAGCTGGGACATTTTCTTCAGGGATTTTATAACGATTCCAAAGAATTTCGGTTTGATAAAGAAGCCAGTTCTTCTGAATGTGTTGCAAAGCTTAAGGAGATTGGAATGACCGATAAGGGCTGGGTTGATGATTTTAACCTGCATTATGAAAGTGTGGACAGATCATTTGAAAGGGGACAGACATTTCATAACTTCAATGACCATGATTACATGGTGCTTGAAGCATTATCACCAAGGAATCTTGTGGTGATGGATATGAAGTCAGGTTCCCTTACAATCGCCCTTGGTGCGACAGAGTATAAGCGTTATCCGAAGGATGGGAAGCCTACAAAGGACAATACCACAATCGGGGTATCGTGGGAGCATGGGATTTATCTTGGTTCCACACTCTCAACCACGAATTTCAAGGCATACAAGAGGGAGTATGGCACACCGGAAAAGATAGAGGATATCTATGATTACAGGGCAAAGCTAAAGCAGAAGTTCTATTTTTATCAGGATATGTCAAAGGATGATGATGTGCCAAAGAAGCTGCAGAATGACTTCCTTCACCAGATGTATGAGGATTTCGGAACGATTGAAGAAGACTGTTTTTACGACAGGCTGGAAGATGGAAAGTACGATGAGGGCTTTAAGGAAAGACAGGTAAAGGAAGAAAAGAGCCGGTGATGAGATTTTTACAGGAGGCGATATCATATGGAACAGGAATTTGATGTTGAGATAAAAGAAGTGCTTTCACGAGTACAGAAAGTAAAGGCAGAGTCGCTTGACGATGCCATCAATAAGGCAATGGATATGTATTATGCAGAGCAGATAGTCCTTGGAGCAGAGGACATGAAGGGAGTTGATTTTGCGCCTATCAGCGAAGGTCAGCTCCCTTCTTCATTAAAAGAAAACGGAGGAAGAGCAAGATGAAAAGTGATTCAACAACAGTAATTAAGAACATGGAGTTTTTGGTAAAGGAACTTCATAAGGAGTGGGACAGATCGGGTGTTACTAAGGCATCCGTTATTATTTCCCTTGAGGAAGTAGATGGTATCAATGATAAGTTAAAAGAGATTATCTGTCAGACACAGAAGTCGGTCGATGAGGATGAGCTGACCTTTAAACAGAGCATTGCAAAATCCAAGGAGTGCTATGTGCTTCTTCGTGTGGTGCGTAAGATTGCAAAGAAAAAGGATAAATGCGAAAAACAGGCAATCGATAATGAATTTGCAATCGAGCTGGATAAGGATGAGTTAAAGCTATTTAAAGGATTGTTTGCAGAGATGTTTAAGTAGAGGAGGACAAAGGTATGGGCGTTGATATGAAGGTCAAAGCGATATACGATTCTGAGATTGGTAACATCACCAGATCAGAAAAGAACTGGAAGGATGTGTTAAAGGTCGCAGGTCAGTTATACCGCTATGAATTTGACAATATCGTTATGGTAACAGCTCAGAGACCTCCGGAAAAAAGCACACTCATGGCAGATTATGATACCTGGAAAAAGGTGGGAAGATATGTAAAGCGTGGTGCGAAAGGCTGCGCCATCTTCCCGTCAAGGGCACTGAATCCACGCATGAGGTATATCTTTGATATCAGTGATACCGGAGGGAAGAATGTTAAGCTGACATGGGACCTTGAGGGAGAAAATCTTAAGGATTATGTGGATTTTCTTGTGTCAGAAGGTCAGATTGAGCAGTACGATAACAGCGACAGGGAGTCTCTAAAAAATATATTAAAACAGTTTACAGGAACAGATGTTTGGCTTATAATAAAAGAAGAGTTCGGAGACCGAATGACCGAGCTCATGCAGCTATCAGGTAGTGTGATAAAGGAAGAAAGTAAGAAACGCAATGGCTTACAGCAGGAAATGGACATGGAGCAGCTTGTATATGCAAGTGTCATGTATGCTGTAGGGACGAGATGCGGATTTGACTTATCTGTGCAAGAACAGGATTTCAGTCAGATCGTAAATATCAAAGACGAAGAGATCATTTACCGTCTTGGTTCCATTGTATGCGATGTCTCCTGTAGTGTTCTTAGAGAATTTAGTCGTAACTTAAAGGCAATCGAGAGCGAAAGGAGAATTGGATATGTTAGAAGAAATGACTTACAAGGAAGTGGACGGACTGCTTTATCCGCAGATAGAGATGCCGGACGAGACGGAGGATCTCACGAAGCTGGGCAAATACGGAAGGATGGCGATGAACTATCTCAAAGAGAACGAGCCGGCAAGATACAAGACGCTGATGAGATTCGGGAAGATGTACGAGAAGATGTCAGCGGTAGAGGAGGAAGCGAATCAGCTGTACGACCAGTTAGAGATGCAGTATCTGGCGAAGCACAAGCCACAGGATCCGTCATCGACAATGGAGATGTGGAAGATAAGAGAGCAGGCGAAGATGCAGGCAGAGGAAGTAGTGCTCCACCAGATCGTGATGAAGTTTCATTAGAAACACAGGAAGAATTAAATAGAGAGCTTGATGAGATTAACTCATTGGGTGTCAGTAAGGAAGCCGAATATACACAGGCTTCCTTTTTTTTCGACCAGAACGGGCAGGCAAGCATTGGCACCATTCATACTGAGGACGAAAACAATAATCAGTTTATGCGTCAGTTCGAGCAGGACAGAAAAGCTGCATTAGCAGGTAAATACAATTACCTGAATCCCAAAAAGTCTGCAACAGTACCAAGTGAGTATATCAAACAGGTGCTTATGGGAGGTACAGGTTTTATCGGTGGTAAGGGCAGGGTATGCAAGATTTTTGAAACAGAGATTGATGCAGGAACCAGAGCAAAGCGTATCAAAGCAGAATATGGTCAGGGAGGTGCAGGCTGGCCGGTTGACGGACTGGGACTGCACGGATATGACACATTTCATGGGAACGGACTGCGTTTTCAGTGGCGAGATGAGGATGGAGAGGTTGAAGGATATGTTTCATGGAAAGATATCGAAAAAGAGCTTGGTGTCCTTATTCTTACAGGGGAATACCAGCCTGAGACACCTCGTATTGATGAGCTTGCGATGGACGGACTCCGTGAGGATGATGAGGTCATTGATGCCGAATATCGGGAAGTGGAACCGGAAGAGGCAGAATCAGAGATTGATGATTATGCAATACCGGGTGAGCCGGAGAGCTATGCTTCTAACCGAACTGTAAAAGCAGCAAATTCACATGAAGATGCACATGAGGAAAGTAATGAAGCATATGTATCTGCATATGGCATGACACCACAGGAAGCTGCCGATGAAGACCGCATGGTAACACAGGCAGAATATGGTGCCGAGATAGAAGCTGAAACATCTGAAAAAGATCCATCAGAGCTTAAGTATATTACACCGATTGATTATGCCAAGCGTATTGAGGAGCTTGATGAAGACCTGCGTGATGCGGCGGAGATTCTTGTAACAGATTGCAGCTGCTACACTCCGTTTAGGGCATTCCTTATGGATGTGGTGCAGTCTGATTTTGCATTTATGCCAAATAAACTTGACCTTATCAGGGATATTGCATTAGGGACAGATAATGCAGAAAGAAAGGCATATTCCAACAATAAGTATGGTCTTGTGGAGTACTCAATCAGAAGCGGATATGTGAAGATCAGCTATAAGAACAGGAATGGTGTGCGTAAAGAAGGTGCTCTCGATTGGCGTGAGTTATATGAAATCTTATCTTATATGGTAAAACAGCCATTTTACTGCGGAGAAGACCAGAAGAAGTATTATCAGGAGACAAAGCAGAAGGCTGACAGGGATAAGATGAATCCGGTCTATAAGAGATTCTTTGATATCGAGGATAGTGTAAAAGCCAATCGTCTTGAAACCAGGGAAAGAGCAATAGCGAATGGCTGGGAAACCAAGATTGATGAGAATGGACATGTGGTTTCAGATGATGCAGTATCAGTATCTGTGGATGATATTCAGGCTGATACAGAATCACAGGAAACTGTAGATTTTACACCAAAGCAGGAACCAGTACAGCAAGTAGAAAGTCTTGAAAATGAGAAGAATGTTGCCGGGCAGACGAAACACAATTTCCACTATAACCTCTGGGAAATGGAAAAAGGCGGTGCTAAGACCAGATACCAGTGGAATATGGATGCAATCCGCACTTTAAAGCAGATTGAATCAGAGAACAGGCTTGCCACACCTGAGGAACAGAAAACTCTGTCGAAGTTTGTCGGATGGGGCGGACTGTCACAGGCATTTGATGAGAATAACGCAGGCTGGAGCAAAGAATATGCAGAGCTGAAAGACCTTTTATCTGATGAGGAATACAGTGCTGCAAGGGCAACAGTAAATAACGCCTTTTATACTTCACCGGAGATTGCCATGTGCATAAATTCGGCACTTGTCCAGTTTGGTTTCAGAGGCGGCAATGTATTAGAGCCATCTATGGGTATCGGTAACTTCTTTGGAAGTATGCCGGCACCAATGCAGAGAAGCAAGCTGTATGGGGTGGAGATTGACAGCATTTCAGGAAGAATTGCAAAGCAGCTTTATCAGAATGCCAATATCAGTATCACAGGATTTGAGAATACCACATATCCGGATAACTTCTTTGATGTGGTTGTCGGAAATGTGCCATTTGGTGATTATAAGGTATTTGATCCAAAGTACAACAAGTATAACTTCCGTATCCACGATTATTTTCTGGCAAAAGCACTTGATCAGGTAAGACCGGGAGGCATGGTTGCAGTAATCACCACAAAGGGAACACTTGATAAGGCAAATCCTACTATCCGAAAGTATCTGGCTGAAAGAGCAGAGCTTGTGGGAGCAGTAAGACTTCCGAATACTGCATTTAAAGATAATGCAGGAACCGAAGTGACAGCAGATATCCTGTTTTTGCAGAAGAGGGAGAGAAAGATTGATATTGAACCTGACTGGGTACACCTTGGTGTAACTGAGAATGGCATTGCAGTCAACTCTTATTTTGCAGAGCATCCGGAGATGATGCTTGGATCTATGGAATATGACACAAGGATTTACGGACAGGACAGCAGATATACAGTCTGTGTGAATAATGATGAGAACTTCAATATGTATGAGACTCTCAATAAGGCTATCGGTAATATCAAAGCCCAGATGACAGATTTTGAGAGAGTGGCAGATGAGGCGGAGCAGACGGAGGAAGTTATCCCGGCTGATCCGGATGTGAGAAACTACACTTACACATTTTTTGAAGGAAAACTCTATTACAGGGAAAATTCCGAGATGGTAAAAAAAGAAGTATCACAGACTGCCGAGGAGCGAATCCGAAGCCTTGATGAAATCAGACAGATAACAAGAGAGCTGATTGATATCCAGATGGATGGCTGCAGCGAGGAGGAGCTTTCTGATAAGCAGAGACTTCTTAATGTAAAATATGATGCCTTCGTAAAGCAGTATGGAGCCATTACTTCAAAAGCAAACAGAATAGCATTCAGGGATGACAGCGATTATCCACTTCTTTGCAGTCTTGAGGAAGTAAACGAAGATGGGGAGGTGAAAAAAGCGGATATGTTTTATAAGCAGACGATTAAGGCAAAGACAGTCATAGACAGAGTGGAGACCGCTGTGGAAGCATTAAATGTATCCGTCAATGAATTTGGATATGTAAATCTTGCCTATATGCTTTCTATCTATGAGCCGGATATTACAAATGCAAAGGAAGAACTTGCAGAAGAGTCCGGACAGACAGTGGATGAGATAACTCTAAGTGACGATGCATTAGCAGAGCTTAGAAGGGCAGTTCTTGTGGAAGAGCTGGACGGACTGATTTTCCTTAATCCCGACCGCTACAACGAGAATAATCCGGACATCGGCTGGGAGACAGCAGACGAGTATCTTTCCGGAAATGTGAGAGACAAGCTTCGTGTAGCAAAAGCTATGGCGGCTGATACAGACAATCCACAGGCAGAAAGATTTGCAGGCAACGTGGCAGCACTTGAAAAGGTGCAGCCGGAATGGATTGAAGCTTCAGATATTGATGTAAAGATTGGTACGACATGGATTGAACCGCTTGATTATGAGCAGTTTATCTATGAACTTCTCAATACGCCAAGGCGTGCAAGGGCAGTCAGAAGCCAGTTTTACAATACAGGCATTCAGGTACACTTAAATAAGATGAGCATGGAATGGTTCATCGAGAATAAAAGCATGGATAAGCATTCAGTGGCAGCTACTAAGACTTATGGTACAAGTCGCATGGATGCTTATTCTATTTTTGAGGATACGCTGAATCTTAAAACTGTAACAGTCAGGGACAGGATTGATGACGGTGATGGCAAATATCATTACGAAGTCAATAAGAATGAGACAATGCTTGCAAGGGAAAAACAGAACATGATCAAGGAGAAGTTCAAGGAATGGCTGTTTGCAGAGCCGGAGCGAAGACAGAAGTATGTGGAATATTACAACGAGACATTCAATAACATCCGTCTGCGTGAGTATGACGGAAGTCACTTACAGTTTCCGGGAATGAATCCGGCGATTGAGTTAAAGCCACATCAGAAGAATGCGGTGGCAAGAATCCTTCTTGGAGGAAACACCCTGTTGGCACACTGCGTTGGTGCCGGAAAGTCCTTTGAGATGATGGCTGCCTGCATGGAGCAGAAGAGACTTGGACTTGCCAATAAGACGATCATGGTTGTTCCAAAGCCACTTATCGGTCAGACGGCATCAGAGTTTTTAAGGCTTTATCCGTCAGCAAATATCCTGGTTGCCACAGAGCGTGATTTTGAAAAGAGCCGCAGGAAGCAGTTCGTATCAAGGATTGCAACAGGTGACTATGACTGTATCATCATGTCGCACTCGCAGTTTGAAAAAATCCCGATCTCAGCAGAGAGAAAGGAAAGAATGCTCAATGAGCAGATTGATGAAATCAGCTATGCGATTGATGAGATGAAGGAGCGTAACGGGGAGCGTTGGACTGTAAAACAGATGGAAAGCCAGAAGAAAAAGCTGGAGGAGCAGCTGAAATCCTTATCAGATGAGAGCAGGAAGGATGACCTTATAACCTTTGAGGAACTTGGTGTGGACTCTATCATGGTTGACGAAGCGCACAATTTTAAGAACCTTGCGATTTTTTCCAAGATGAATAATGTGTCAGGTATCAGCAGCAGTGGAGCTAAGAAGTCAACGGATATGCAGCTTAAATGCCAGTATTTGTCTGAGATAAATGATGGCAGAGGCATTGTGTTTGCGACAGGTACGCCAATATCCAATACCATGTGTGAGATGTATGTCATGCAGCTTTACTTACAGAAAGCGGCACTTGAAGAGATGGGGATTTATCACTTTGATTCCTGGGCAGCGAACTTTGGTGAAGTGACAACAGCACTGGAGCTTACTGTAGAGGGCTATACTTTAGTAAGACGATAAATAATGCGTTCCTAAATTGAAAATAGGATATCAAAATTGGTTTTGGAACTTCAAGAATTTTTTTGATTTTCTTGAAAAACAGTTCCGCTTTGTACCCCTATTTTCTCCTATTAGTAGAGGGAGTAATACTTTTAATACTAAACAGATTACATAAGGAAAGGAGGTTAAGAGAATGTCAAGGACTTCAAAGATTACAGCACTTTATGAGCGTTTATCAAGAGATGATGACCTTAATGGTGAGTCAAATTCAATAACCAACCAAAAACAATACTTGGAAGATTACGCCCGAAGAAATGGCTTTACGAATATCCGCCATTTTACTGACGATGGTTTTTCGGGTGTGAATTTCAATCGTCCGAGTTTTCAGGAGTTGATTAAGGAAGTAGAAGCAGGAAATGTCGCAACGATTATTGTTAAGGATATGAGCCGATTAGGACGAAACTATCTGCAAGTCGGCTTTTATACGGAAGTTCTGTTCCCACAGAAAGATGTCCGTTTTCTTGCAATAAACAACAGCATTGACAGTAATAATGCTTCTGATAATGACTTTGCCCCATTTTTGAATATAATGAACGAATGGTACGCCAAAGACACAAGCAATAAAATCAAGGCTGTGTTTGACGCCCGTATGAAAGACGGGAAGCGTTGCAGTGGTTCAATCCCTTATGGATATAACCGATTAGCAACCGACAAACAAACGCTTGTCGTTGACCCTGTGGCTTCTGAGGTAGTAAAGCGTATCTTTCTGCTTGCCAACGAGGGAAAAAGTCCGAGAGCAATCGCTGAATTGCTTACCGAAGAAAAGGTTTTAATTCCGGCGGCACACGCAAGGGAATATCACCCCGAACAGTATAATGGAATAAAGTTTACAGACCCGTATCTTTGGGGAATGTCAACCATAAGAGGGATTTTAAGCAGACAGGAATATCTCGGTCATACCGTTTTGCGTAAATCGGTCAGTACGAATTTCAAACTGCACAAAAGGAAGAATACCGATGAAGATGAACAGTATGTATTTTATAATACGCACGAGCCTATCATCACGCAGGAACTTTGGGACAGCGTTCAGAAGCGAAAGAAACGAGCAAACAGAACAGCCACAAAAGGTACGCATAGCAACCGTTTAAGCGGTTATCTGTACTGTGCAGATTGTGGAAGAAGAATGACCCTGCAAACGCATTACAGTAAAAAAGACCGTTCGGTGCAGTATTCTTACCGTTGCGGTGGGTATGCAAGCAAAGTAAACTCCTGCTCTGCCCATTCAATTAGTGCTGATAATGTTGAAACCTTGATATTATCGGCTGTAAAACGATTATCAAGATTTGTTCTGAATGACGAAGAAGCCTTTGCAAAAGAACTTCAAGCCTTATGGAATGAAAAGCAGACAGAAAAGCCAAAGCAGAATAAATCGGAATTGCTCCGTTTTCAGAAGCGATACGATGAGCTTTCCAAACTCATTCGTGGTTTGTATGAAAATCTTGTTTCGGGTTTACTGCCCGAAAGACAGTACAAGCAACTGATGAAGCAGTACGATGACGAGCAGGCTGAACTGGAAACGAAGATTGAAGTAATGGAAAAGGAACTTGCCGAAGAAAAAGTAAATGCTGTTGATATTAAGCATTTCATTTCTTTAATTCGCAAGTGCAAAGAGCCGACAGAAATTTCCGATTTGATGTTTGCTGAACTCATTGACAAGATTGTGGTATATGAAGCAGAGGGTGTGGGAAAAGCAAGGACACAAAAGGTTGATATTTACTTCAACTATGTCGGGCGGGTCGATATTGCCTATACAGAAGAAGAACTTGCTGAAATAAAGGCACAGGAAGAACAGATCGAGATGGAACGCTTGGCAAAACAGCGTGAGCGTGAAATAGCCTACCGAGAGAAGCGAAAGGCGAAAAAACTCGCTGAAACCGGTGGAGAAATCGTCAAGACAAAGATATGCCCTCACTGTCAAAAAGAGTTTGTGCCTACAAGTAACCGACAGATATTCTGTTCAAAGGATTGCTGCTATCAGGCAAGGCAGGACCAAAAGAAAGCCGACAGAGAAGCAGAAAGAGGAAATCATTATTATCGTCAGCGTGTCTGTGCTGTGTGTGGCAGTACCTACTGGCCTACACACAGTCAGCAGAAATTCTGTTCCGAGGAATGTCAAAAGCAAAACCACAACGAGAAATCTTTGGAATTTTATCACAAGAAGCAAAAGGAGAAATCAGAATGCAAAGATTTATTACAGACGAAAGAACTGGTATCCAGTACGAACTCATCGGAGATTATTACTATCCCTGCTTGACGATAGAAAACGAAGAACCGTCTACGCTCATAAAATACGGAAGAACGAGGGAAAAATATTTAAGGGAACACAAGAAAGTCTTATATTTCAATCTGCTTACAAGCGGAAAGTTATATGAACACCTTGCTGAAATTGATACTTCGGCGTGTAATATGGCGGAGTATCTGATAAAGGAAATGGCAAGAAAACAAGGTGTGACGGAACAACTGAAAGCGGAGGATATGATGAGATGGGTCGGATTGATGAATAATATCCGAGCCTGTGCAGATGAGATTGTATTGAACGATATTGTGTATTCCTAATAGCATACCAGCCGAAAAGGAACTGCTGTCTTAATTGATGGCAGTTTTCTTTTTCGGGAAGTATTCAAGAAGTCATTAAGTTGTGAGTGTAGTCGAAGTAGTTTGAAGTATTGAAAAAAATGATGACTTTTGTTATAATGTTTAATGGAAGGTTGTATTTTATTAGGAATAACGAAATGAATTTGTAGGTGAGAGTATGAAGAAGAATAGAAAATACAAAAAGATAAAGATAATAATGGTTTTTACAACAGTCTTGCTTATAGCGTTTGTAGCAGTAGTTGGATTATATAAAACAGGGATTTATCGTTTTGATTTTTTTAAGGATGTGTATAAAAAAATCGATTTTCAACTGAGTACAAATGAGCTTAACATTCCTCAGGACGCTCTTTCGTTTTCTGTTTATGATATTGAACAGGGTGAATATTTATTTTACGAGGGAGATAGCCAATTGCCCACAGTAGCAAGTTTGGCAAAACTATTTGTCATTGACTATGCTTTGACAAAAGTTAACTTGGAAGATGTTATTGAAGTAAATCAAGAGGTATTGGATCTTGTGCCGGCTGGGTCATCTTTAGCAAATCTAAAAGTTGGGAAGTACACAGTAAAAGAAATAATGGAAGCTATGCTTGTTCCTTCGGGAAACGATGCTGCCTATTCGTTGGCATATTATATTGCTAAAAATGAATTAGGAGAGGGCTATACAGCAACGGAATATATAAATTATTTTATGACAGAGCTAAGTGAGTATTTAATTGAAGAAGGCTATTCTAAAACAAATTTGTATAATGATCCGAGCGGGGCAGCTATGTCAGCCGATACACATTTGGATGATATTAATCGTGTAGCCTTGAAGCTTTATAATTATGATTTTGTTAAAGAATGTGTAGGGAAAAGCACTTTCTCAATTCAAACTCCACAAGGTGAATTTACTTGGAAAAATACCAATAAGTTTTTAGATAAAAAGTCACCGTACTATAATGAAAATGTAAAAGGAATAAAAACAGGAACTATGGCATCTTCCTATAATATTGTTGTTCTTTATAAAAAAGATGGCAAGGAATATTTGATTACCTGCTTGGCATCATTATCAGATGAAGGAAGATATAAAGCAGTGCAGTCCGCTATAAATACAATTATTAAATGATGTCGAAATATCTTTTAATTAAAGCGTTAAAGTGTCGTGGACAAGATAAAGATTAGTTTGGTGAAACAACAATAGTTGAAGTACGAAAAACATCGTAGAAATACGGTGTTTTTTGTTACCCCAAACCCTACAATTTTATACATAACCACAGGTTAGTACAAATACCTTGTGTGATTTTTTGAAAGGCTTAGAAAGGCAATTTTGCCCGATTTTCGCCCCGAGAAATGACAGAAACAAGGCAGTAAGTATCTTCCCTGTGGTTTTTTGTTTTCAGGCGGAAAGGAGGATTGATATGCCGAGAATGAGTAAGAAACGGAAACAAGAGTGGGCATTGTTTCTGAATGAAAGAAATCGCATTACCTACAACGAACTTTGCAGAAAATGCAGTAATGACTGTAAGCAGAGTTTCCGCTGTATCGTGGTGCTCTGCCCGAAGTATTTATCGAAAAGGAGAACGAAGAACAATGATGAAAATGGAAAATGAGATGAATGTAAATGTACCGCTTGAAATTATCAAGGCAAGTGAGATTGAACCGAAAGAAGTGAAATGGCTGTGGTATCCGTATATTCCGTTCGGCAAGGTTACGCTCTTGCAGGGCGATCCTGGCGATGGGAAAAGCAAGTTAATGCTTTCCATAGCCGCCCTGCTCTCAAAGGGAGAACCTCTCCCCTTTACCGAAGAAGAAACAGAGCCTATGACAGTCATCTATCAGACAACGGAAGATGATGCAGACGATACGGTAGTCCCCCGTTTTAACTCTGCCGGTGGGAACGGAGAAAATCTTATCTTCATCAAAGAAGATGAAAAATCTTTATCCTTTGGAGATAACCGTATTGCTGAAGCAATCGAAAGGTATCACGCAAAACTTTTAATTCTTGACCCGATGAGTTCCTATATCGGAGAGAACTGTTCAATGAACAATGCCAACGAAACAAGGGCAGAGTTTAATCACTTGATTGCAGTTGCAAAAAATACAGGCTGTGCCATCGTGATTATCGCTCATATGAACAAGATGAGAGATACCAACCCTCTTTATCGTACCAACGGTTCTATTGATATTGCGGGTGCTGCAAGAAGTATTCTTGCAATCACACGCACACCGAACAAAGAAGCACCGGCGGCAAGATATATGGTTCAAGTGAAATCCAACCTTGCCCCGACAGGCTCTGCAATTCTCTTTGAGGTTGCAGAAAAGGGAGTGGACTTTATTTCTGAAATGGAAATGACAGCAGAAGAAGCGTTCCAGTCCCTTGCCCCTAAAATGGGCAGACCGAACGACAAGGAAATCAAGGCGAAAGAATTTCTTTTAGAAATGCTGAAAGACGGAGAAATGCTTTCTTCGGATTGCGAAGAAAGACTTGAAGCCGCAGGGTTCAAGAAATCGACCATCAAAAAGGCAAAGAAGAAAGCAGGCGTTATCTCACGAAAACGAGGCTTTCTGTGGTACTGGTCTTTGCCGATGGGCGATATACCGAGAGAATAAAAGCAGGCTGTCTGATGGCGGGACAGTCTGTTTTTATGATTGAGGTATCTAAAGGAGGTCAAGGGGGAACTCCCTTGCCCACGACATCTTTGCAGACGAAGTCTGAAAGTGTCATAGTGGGTTACACACATTCAAAGAATGTTGTGTAATGGCTTCGCCCTGTCTGGAAAGGAGAGCAAAATGGCAAAAAACAATAAGGCGGATATGAGTTGTGCAAGGGTAAAAAAGTACACCGCTTCTGATGTGAGTAAGGCAGAAAGACACAACGAACGCAAGAATGAAACCTATGAAAATATGAATGTGATTGTGGAACGAATACCCTTTAATGTGCATTTCAAAAAGCCGACAGCCCCGACCTATATGGAACAGTTAAAGCAGATGGAAACAGACGGTCAGGTGTCGCTTCGTGGGTTAAGGAAAGACGCAACGCTGTTTAATGAGATTGTGATTGATGTGAACACGATGTACTTCGAGCGTAACGGCGGTTATGAATACGCAAAGCAGTTTTATGAAGAAGCCTATCATTTTATTGAAGAAAAATTCGGTGCGGACAATGTTATATCGGCGGTAATGCACGCTGATGAAATCAATGTAGCCGCAAGCGAAGAACTTGGAAAAGAGGTTTACCACTATCATCTTCACGCTATGGTTCTGCCTGTGGTGGAGAAAGAAATCTTGTGGAGTAAGCGTTGCAAAGACGAGAAATTGCGAGGAACAGTTAAGGAAGTGGTTAATCAGATTAGCCATTCAAAGAAATGGAAATCGGATATTCCGATGACCGATGAAAAAGGAAATCCGTTGCTAAGAAAGAACGGGAAACCGATGTTCCGAGCTTCGTACAGCATACTGCAAGATGAATTGTTTCACTATATGACGGAACAAGGGTTCAAAGGCTTTCAGCGTGGCGAATACGGAAGTACAGCAGAGCATTTGACTTCCCTGCAATATCAAATCCAACAGGACAAAGAGCGATTGGAGAAGTTGCAGAAGCGTATTCAAAAGGAACAGGTTAAGTATGAGCCTGCCCGTCATATTTCCAAAACCTTAAACGAGATTGACAGTATGGGACAGAAAACATTCACAGGCAAAATGGCAATTTCCCAAAAGGACTATTCTGAGCTGACTGCCCTTGCCAAAGAGGGTATCACAAGTCGTGCGGAAATCAAAAAATTTGAGCAGAGTGCAAATTTTTACCGACAGAAGTATATGGACAGTGCAAACGCATTGGAACGAATGAAAACCAAATACAACGAACTGAAAGAAAAGTGCAGACCTTTTCTTGAAGCGTTGGAACATTTCCCCGAAGTTGCCAAACTTTTTACCGAAAAAGTGAAGCAACTTTTTTCTTTTAAGGAAGCACAGGAACGAGCCGAAAAAGAAGCAAGGGAAAAAGAAAGACAGGAGCGTATCAAGGCACGAAAGAGCAAGCGAGGTATGGAAAGATAACCTTTTCCATTATACTCACGACTTAATGACTTCTTGATATGTTCCGATGAAACAGGCTGTATTTGTGGGGTGTTCCAAACGGAATGCCCCACAATCAATTTATGAAAAGGAGAAAATGATTATATGAAAGAGAATATTTTATCTTATACAACACGAATAGGCAAAACAACTTTTATTGTAAATGTGAAGCAATCGGAAAGTGCGAAGAAGCCTTTGAATACGGTGTTTCAAGAGATATGCAGACACGAGATGTTAGGAGATTTTTCAGCGGATAAATATTTGAATTTAGAAAACTTACAAAAATCATCTTGACAAACTCGTTCCCGAGGGAAGCGGTTTCCGTTTTAAAAGCAGATTCAATAAGTTTACGAATCTGCCGGAGCTTATGAATATCTTCCGTGAGGTAGCAGATGTGCAGACCGCAGATATGCTTGACCTTGATGTGCCTGCACTTCGTGGAGGCAAGCCTATTATTGTGGAGTCGGAGCCTGACTGGTATGTGAAGCAGGTCATGGAAGACTTTGTTGTGAGGGCAGAGCGTATCAGAGGCGGTGGAGTTGATCCAAGCGTGGATAACTTCCTAAAGATTACCCATGAGGCAAGACTTCTCGGAACAGATGCAAGGCTGATTGATAAGGATGCACCAAATAATCCGGATGGAAAGCTCAATAAGGTAGCGGAGAATGTCTGGAAGGAATATGAGAAAGGAAATGCCAACGGTCATATAGGCTGCCAGCTTATTTTTTCGGACATCGGCACACCGGGACCGGATAAAGACTTTACCATCTATGATTATCTGAAGGAAACACTGGTGCAGTATGGTATTCCGGCAGATGAGATAGCATTTATCCATGATGCCAAGACCGATGCCCAGAGGGATGCACTCTTTAAGGAGATGAGGACGGGTAAAAAGAAAGTGCTTATCGGTTCTACGGATAAATGTGGTACAGGTGTCAATGTGCAGACACACCTTGTTGCAATGCACCATGTGGACTGCCCTTGGAAGCCAAGCTCCATTGAACAGAGGGAAGGACGAGGCATCAGGCAGGGCAACGAAAATGAAGAGGTTGCAATCTACAGATATGTTACCAAAGGAACCTTTGATGCATACAACTGGTCACTCGTCGAGAATAAGCAGCGTTTTATCAGTCAGGTCATGACAAGCAAGGCGGTAAGCCGAAGCTGTGAGGATATCGACGAGGCAACACTTTCCTATGCAGAGATTAAAGCGGTTGCTACAGGCAATCCTTTAATCAAGGAAAAGATGGAGATTGACAATGATGTCCAGAGATTAAAGCTCTTAAAGGCATCCTATGACAATCAGAGATATGGCTTGCAGGATAACTTTATGATTAAGTACCCGAAGCTGATTAAGACAGCAACAGAAAAGCTTGCTAATGTAAGAGAAGATGTTAAGACAAGGGATAAAGAGCTGATTGATAATCCGGAATTTTCCATTACCATAGGCAAAGCAACCTACACAGAGCGTGTGGATGGCGGAACGATGATGCTTGAAGCAATCAGCAAGTGCAAGACCGGAGAGACAACTGCAATCGGTAAATTCCACGGATTGGAGCTGCTTGTGGAAAAGAACTTCCTTGGCATCAATTATATGGTGCTTCGTGGAAAGACTGAGTACAAGGCAGAGCTTTCCACAAGTCCTGTCGGCAGCATGGTGAAGCTTGAAAACCTGTTTAATGGACTTCATGAGAACATTGATTTCTTAGAAAAGAAGATTGAGCAGTACCAGAATGACCTTGAAGCATCAAAGACTGAGTATGATAAGCCATTTGCGTACAGTGAGGAACTGAATGAGAAGCTGGCTAGGCAGTGTGAACTGAATGCCCAGCTTGACCTTGAGAACGCAAAGGCTGTGGATGCAGACCTGAGCGGACAGGAGGAAGAAAGAGAAGCTGATGACAGAATGGAAGCTGCAGCAATTGTAGCAGAGGATAAAGGTGCTTATACAGCCGACAGAGAGGGCAGAACACGATAGGAGAGTGAATAATATGAGCATAAGAAAAGTGGTCGCAGGACTACTGATTACAGCAGGGATTGCCATTATGGCAGTCCCTTTTTTCTGGCGGGCAACCGGAGAAAAACAGACAGAACAGCTCATAAGTGAATTTGAGCAGACATTGGAGGATGATTACGATGAAGAAACAGATGTGGAGGAAGAGCAAACCTCCATTAGTAAAGAGGATGAAACCATTCTTAAAGAAGGCGGTGTTATCGGCATCATTGAGATACCGGGCTTAGATATCAGGTATCCGGTAATGGAAGGGACCACAAGTAAAGTGCTTAATGCCGGGATTGGTCATATAGAAGAGACTGCAGGAATCGGAGAAAGTGGCAACTGCGTATTGTGCGGTCATAATGGCAGCAGATATGGCACATTTTTTACACCACTAAGTCAGATATCCATAGGCGATGAAGTGATGATAACCGACAAAAATGGGCTGAAGCATATCTATGAGGTAACTGAGACAGAGGTGGTAAATCCGTATGATAACAGCATCAAGACACAGGGCGATGAAAAAGAACTAACTCTTTTTACCTGTTCCCGGAAAGGAACCATGCGTTTTGTGGTCAGGTGCATTTATAAGGAGGCGGTGATGGATGAATAAGAGATATCGGTTAGGTGAGATAGAAGAGGCAGTAGCAGAAATGGAAGAGCGAATTGACATCGAGGATGATATTGCTGAGATTGATGATGACTTTCAGATAGTCGTAAGCGGCTGGTCTGTGTATGTCGAAAGCCTGAATCTGACACTCAGACAGGGAATAGCATGTGTATGGGATGCGGAGGAAGGATTATTTATGCCTGATTTTGATGTGACCATCGTGTATGAGGGGAAACATTGAAACACAGGAGTGGCTCTACTACGAGCAGGATGGAATGGTCGTTACACTTGGCAAAGAGCAGAAACATCCCATTACAAAGGCAGTACTTGCCCCTATGAAAACAGTGAAAAAGATGCTTGTATCAATGGAACTTCATCTTGATGCTTCGATTGATAAACTGGATAATCTGGCTATGAATGTGCAGCTTGATAAGGAAAAGCATATGGAGAATGCGAAAACAAAGGAACAGACAGAGCCGGAGAGGGCAGAAGCTGAGCGAGTAGAAGCAGAGATTGTATATGCACCAATGGTTGCTGAACCACAGGAGTATCAGTATAATGCAGATGCATTTGAGGCAAGAGGTGTGGATGAGGTGAAGCAGGAAGCAGCACATAAGGAAGTATCGAAGGTAAGAGCAGATAAAGCCAGATAGTAGTGAGGGCGTGGGAGAGATTCTGCGTCCTTTTTTACACCGATTTGTTGCAATACAGAACATTAATTCGATGTACAAGGGATGATTATTGTACAGTTTAAAGTGCTATAAATAAAGCATAAGGAAAGCATAAGTGACGGATGCATGATAAATGAGTTTAATAGAACATTTACGGAGGTGGCAGTTATGCATATATTGGTGTTTATTTTAATATTTGTTGTTGGTTCAATCATTGCCGCTTGTGATGGGGATTATTCATGAATAGCTGCAATCGGTATATTTGTAGGATTTTTTGTATTGCTATTGCAGTATTATGGTTATTTACCCAGCCTGTTTTATTAATAATTGCTATTAGGCTATTATTGAATTCCGATGTGCAAACTTCATTTTCCGATGAGCTTCCAGTTTGTCAGGGTTTGTGATATACTCCTTTATGGATTGAATGATATTTTTGCATATGTCGGTTCGATTCATAAGACATACCTCCTAAGTGTGATTAAGTTTGTCGCTGCAACGACCTCACTTTTGGAGGCTTTTGTCAAGTCTTTTCAGAAAAAAACAGAAATTTTCACAAAAAAATAAAGCCCTATAGCCTTGAAAAATCAAGGCTTTGGGGCTTAAGTTGACAACATTGCCGCCTGATACTGAAATTCACCGTAATAGACCGCATAGGAAACCATATCATCTTTTGTTATTTCAGCGAGCTGTTCATCTATATGAGATGCCAGCTTGCGAAGGTTGCCATTTTCTTTTAAGCGAATGGCATGAAAAATATCTGGCATAATGCAAAACTAAGAGGACGTGGTTACAGTAGAGCCAATTAAATCGTGAGCTATGCAGAGAAAAGTGTGGGATTAACGGATGGAACGGATGCAGGCCGTGAAGCCGTAAAATGGTATGGAGTCCGGAACGGACTGCATCTGCAAAAGACCAACAAGAACCTGAGATGGTATAGCGTCCACTGAGTAAATCAGTACCACGACAGGTGAATGCAGGTCAGTAACAATCAAACATAAAAACAAGAGCTGTAGCCGGCATCGTTTTTTTCCGTGGGGGCATGCCCCTGTTTAGGAGCTTGGCTGGCACTCAGTGAATGGTAGATGCTACGAAGGAAGTTGGGACATGATCCCCTTAGACACGGAAGGTTCATCATCATAGTTGAACAGAGGGAAAATAGCCTTTATAAAGCAAACTAAAAGGATGCTTTATTAGCTATACTTATTTATCAGCTATTCGGTACATGACACTACGATATCCATCACTCTCGGCTTTTGTTTGAGGTAAAATAAAAATCGTCAAAGCCAGTAAAATCAATAGATTTAGGATTGACAGAATAGGAGAAATGAATGAAGAAAATAATAAGAATATTATTTGTATGCTTGTTTTTTATTGCATTAATTTTTATAGGCAAGAATGTATTAAAGGATGGCAAAGAACGGGAATATATAAAGTCTGACAAGTATTATGAGGAAAACATAGAAAATATAAATATAAATGAAGTTAACTTCAAATTTCTCCAAGTAAATGAAGTTGCTAATGTCAATGAAGCATTTTATAAGAAATATGATTCTTATAAAGAAGTAGTGGTGGAAGATAACAAGAATTATGATGTTTTTGAAAAATATACGAAGGTAGATGTTGCATTTGACCAAGGATATTCTGGAATGCGATGTTACTTAAATGAAGATGAAAGTTTCGGTGGAGCTTATTTCCGATATACATTTGAATATGAAACAAATGACGAAAATCTTGTGGATTCTTCTATTGAAGTATATATAACGGCTGAACCGTTAGAAAAGTTTGAAGGTTTATTACCAACTATTGAAGAGGCTGATGAAGGGAATGTATATAGTATATATGATAACATTCTCTATTATATGGAAAATGATGATAATATGAGCTTATTTAAAACTAATATATGTACAGTTGTTTTTGATGGTTCTAAGTACAGTTATTTTTGTGGTGTTATAGATGGCGAGAAAGAATCTTATATCAATAAATATTGTAATGTTTTATATAACTTTTTTCAACAAATGTATAAATGATAAAACTATAAAAATTATAGTAATTTATGAAATGAATCTACAAGACATATAGTATTTCATAAATTACTATTTATATAAATGCCCAATAACACAATTTTCTTCTACAGCAGGTGATATTACAAGAGTCGTTAATTATAAAGATATAAATTTGAATAAAAATGATGTGTTTAATGCAGTTGTTCCTGCTTATGTAGATGATGAACAAAATAATGAAATAGAAGGTTCAACTACAGAGTATGAGTTGAAGTCACCTGATGGTAAAGAAATTAATCCTGATCAAAATTTAAGTGGTGAAGATGCAAAATCTGCTTATTATATGGTGACAGTAGAAGTTGATTCGGATGAACATGGTATTGCTATAGGTCAAGGAATTAGACAAGAAGGAAATTTTGCAAAAGTTGAAGCGGTTGCTAAAGAAGGTTACCAATTTGTTGGTTGGTATGAGAATGATAAATTAATTTCGCAAGAAACACAATATCGTTTTTGTGTAGAAAAAGATACCCTTTTAGTTGCAAAATTTGAAAAAGATGGAGAATCAGCGAACCCAGAAAATCCAGCGAACCCAGAAAATCCAGCGAACCCAGAAAATCCTGATTCGGGAAAAGATAATAATACAGGTAATAATTCTGGTTCGGGAATAAATGAAAATGGAGGAGAAAAGATAGAATCTGTTTCAACAGGAGACGAATCTGCAGTTGGATTTTGTAGTCTAATGGCTGTAATCATGGTAAGTATAGTGATGTGTATGGCATTTACAAAAATAAGACGTAAAAAGCAGAGAAATTAAGGAGCCACATAAATGTTCAGAAAAACGTATAAAGTAGTAGTATTAGCAATTGTTCTTGGAGTTCTATTAAATGCTTGTAGTAAAAGACAAGCAGTAACCGAGGAATATAATACAATAAGTGATTTGGCATATTCTGAAAAATGTAAAATTGAACCAATCATATATATTGAAGAAAAAGCAGGATTTGTTCCATATATTGTATTAACTAATGATTATAATGGTAAAACACTTTTGTTAAGAAAAGAAATTCTTCCAGAGAATAGAAGAGTTAGTGATTATTCGGCTTACTATGAAGAAAGTGAAATTGATAATTACTTAATGGGAGAGTTTTTTGATAATTTACCTATTCAAACTCGTTGCTTAATTCAAGATTCGGAAATAGAGATTTTAGATGAACGATGCTTGAATCAAATAGATGATAGCGTGATAACTATTGTAAGAAAAGTGTTTTTGTTGTCTTTTACTGAACTTGGATATAAAAAAAATGGGCATGTCGGAGTTGAAGGGGTGCCATTGTTGTATTTTAAAGATAATAAGAATCGTTTTGCTACTACGAATAATGGAAAGTTTACTGTAAGTTGGTGGTTAAGAAGTGCGGATTCTACATATGATTCTTGTGTATATGCAGTAGGACCGGAAGGTGAAATTGGAAGCACGAATGCATACGATATGAATGGTATCAGACCAGCATTTTGTGTTGACGGTAAGCAAGAAATATATAAAGAAGAAGGCAGATATATTTTAAAATAACATAACTTATTTATATTAAAGTGATTATGTTATTTTGAAAGAATTATTGAAATTCATTTGCCTGTGCTTATCTAAACGTTAATTGGCTACATTTTGGCTACAAGATTTTTATAAAGCACTAATTCCTCAGCAAAAATAAGCTACTTTAGACAACAGAACCGCACAAATTAGTTTCAAATAATCGAATATCACGAAACCAAAGTCCGTGATGGTGGACGTACAGTAGAATCTGGACGTGTTGCTACAGTTATCGAGTAATCATTGAACACTTAATGAGTGCGTAAGCGCGAAGTTAGTGAGAAAGTTGTTCTGTGAGCGTTGCGAGCAGAACAACCTTCTGATAACAAATATAGTAAAATTAAGGCTTCCGAGATTTTTCGGATAATCAAAGTTCTTTAGGGTTTGCCAATCTATTTTAGGGTTTATCGATAGGGTCTGGCATTAAAAAAAGCATAGTTTTTTAGGGTTCTTCGATAGGGTCTGGTTTTAGCAGTCACCACCCAAGTAAAAAGGGTGCACGAAATAAGCCTGTTATAAAAAATTGCTTTGTTACAGAATTGCTCCCTCCGACTCAATCTTCTACATGGAAGACATCTTCCACCAGCATATTAAAGTACTTTGATATTCGCAGCATAAATTCGGCAGATGGGGTGCTGTTCCCACGCTCTATCCTGCCGACAGTTTTGGTGCTGTATCCGATAGCAGCGGCAAGGTCATCCTGGTAAATGCCAC
>OKSP01000281.1_pt1 | contig 33387 bp, 24 predicted proteins | sample 2434041 | NCBI WGS metagenome assembly OKSP01 (sample SAMEA3879593, study PRJEB24766) | human gut metagenome | biome: human-associated habitat; feature: feces | place: USA | collected 1985/1987
ACCCCGCCGGGAAGGGCATTCGCCCCACCCCGCCGGACACGATCGCACGGCAGGCCGCGGCAACATATCGCCGGAAAAAATTTGGCATTCCGCGCCAAAACCGTTATCTTCGCATCACCCCGCATACGCTCCGGGCATACTGCGGCGGGCAATATTCCCCGCCGGGGATGCGTTTATCGGGAAAAAGCACCGCATGAAAAGATACATCCTGATCCTATCCGCCCTCTTCGCCGCGACACTCTCCGCCGTGGCGCAGCGTCCCTTGTATATCGTCAACGGCGTCGAAACCGAAGAGATCGAATCGATCCCGCCCGACGACATCGAAAATATCGAATCCCTGCCGGCCGACGAGGAAACCATCGCCCGCTACGGGGAAAAAGCCGCCAACGGGGTAATACTCATCTCGCTCCGCTACGACAAACCCGCTATCTTCGAGGCCGGCACGACCTTCGACGAGTACATCGCCGGGCAGGTCAAATGGGACGACGACGAACCGGCAGCCCGCATCATACTGCGCTACACCGTAACTCCCGAAGGCAAGGCCGTCCTGGCGCAGGAGCTCGAATCGACGGACAACCGCCTCAAGCGGCGCGTGCTGAAGGCACTCTCCGAAGCCCCGCACTGGCACCCGGCGCAGAAAAACGGCGTCGCCGTCGCAAGCGAAGGGGTGCTGCACATCCAGCTCCCCAAGGGCAAGCGGATGCCCCGTCCCGTAGAACTGGTTTGGCGCTGACCCATGCTGCCGCACGCCCATATCACCCTGTCGGAATTACAACGGCTCGTGAAGGAGACCCTCCACGAGCGTTTTGCCTTGCCCGTCTGGGTGAGCGCCGAGATCTCCGAGGTCAAAGTCAACTATTCGGGACACTGCTACCTGGAACTCGTCGAGAAAGGGGGCGATAACGGCGTGCCGCTGGCACAGTCGCGCGCCGTGATCTGGCGCACGGCCTATTCCCGCATTGCGGGTTATTTCGAAGCAGAAACCGGGCAGCGGCTCGCCGCAGGGATCAAGATCCTGGCCAAAGTCGCCGTCAACTACCACGAACTCTACGGATTCTCGCTCCAGATCACCGACATCGACCCTGCCTACACGCTGGGCGACATGCAGCGGCAGCGGCAGCAGACCATCGACTGCCTGCGCAAGGAGGGCGTGTGGGACATGAACCGCGAGGTCGGGATGCCCGCCGTCGTACAGCGCATAGCCATCGTTTCGAGCGCCAATGCCGCCGGCTACCAGGATTTCTGCAAGGAGATCGGCAAAAGCCCCTACCGGTTCCGTCTCACGCTCTTCGATGCGTTCATGCAGGGTGCGGCGGCCGAGGAGTCGATCGTCGCGGCGCTGTGCGCCGTGGCCGACCGCATGGAGGAGTTCGACGCCGTGGTCATCATCCGCGGCGGCGGTTCGGCCAGCGACCTCAACTGCTTCAATGCCTACCGGCTCTGCACCCACGTGGCGCAGTTCCCGCTGCCGGTGCTGACGGGTATCGGCCATGACAAGGACACGAGCGTGGCGGACATGGTGGCGCATACGGCGCTCAAAACCCCGACGGCGGTGGCCGGGTGGCTGGTGGAGCGGATGGACACGATCGACGCATGGCTCGACAACGCCGCCCTGCAACTGCGCGACAACGTACTGGTCACCTCGCGGGCACAGGAACTGCGGCTTCAGGAGCTATCCAGCCACCTGCTCTTCCATGCCAAGGGGCTGCTCAGACAACGGGGATGGCCCTGGAGCAGATGCGCGAAACCCTCGCGGCCAGTGCCGGGAATTTCCTCGCACGCCAGGCGTCCCGGCTCGGCAATGCGGCCGAACTGGTCGCCGGACGCTCCCCGGAGCGTATCCTGCGGCTGGGCTTCGCCATCGTCCGCACGGACGGCAAAGCCGTTTTCTCCGCCGCACAAGTCGGAAAAGGCGACACGCTCGACATCGAGGTCGCCGACGGCCGCATCGAGGGCACCGTTCAATACACCGAAACGAAATGACCCCGCCATGAAAGAGGACACCCCTTTCCGGATCGCGTTCTGCGTGCTGTGCCACAAGTACACGCCCGTGCTGGCGGAACTCGTGCACCAGCTCGATGCACCCGGCAACGGGCTGTTCATCCATGTGGACGGCAAGGCGGACATCGGGGCCTTCGCCGCACTCGGCAAGACCGGGCGCGTTTGTTTCGTCGAACCGCGTACGAAAGTCTACTGGGGCGGATTCGGCATGGTAGAAAGTACGCTCCGGCTTTTCTCGGCGACACGCGACGGGGGTTTCCGTTACGTCGTCCTGATTTCGGGCGACACCCTGCCGTTATACCCTGCCGAAACGATACGTACGGTACTCCGGGAAGCCTATGACCGGGGCCGGCAGTTCATTTCGGCCAATCCGTCCATCACCCCCGAAGAGGCCGACCGGATACGCCGGAGGAGGTTCTGCCCCGACAAAGCGACCTTCGCCCGCCGCTTGCTGCGGATCGCCATGAAATGCACCATGCGTGCGGACAACCCTTTTTTCGACCGGCTCCCGCCGCTGGAGAAAGGCAGCCAGTGGATTGCAATTACGGATCGTATGCGCGATTTCATCTTCGATTACCTCGCTGCACACCCCGACTTTATCCCTGCATTTCGGTATAGCCATGCAGCCGATGAAATGTTCTTCCAGACTCTGATATGCGATACTTCTTTTGCAGACCGAAATACATGTAGTTCACTTGTATATACGGATTGGAAAAATACAGATTCCCATCCTAAGACATTTACAACAAATGATTTAGAGCATTTAGCAGCCTTGAAATCAATATCTAAAGAATATCCCTATTCCCCGCTTTTCGCCCGCAAGTTCGACGACGGGCTGGACATCGCCCGCTACCGCGAAATCCTGTTCGGGCAGGGAACTAAGGCTGCACGGTAAGGGCACGATGAGAAACAGTTGTTAAACCACGAGAGATATGGCAAAGAAAAAAGAACCGGCCTACGCCGAGGCGATCGCCGAGATCGAGAAAATCCTCGCCCGCTTCCGCAGCGAAGAGATGGATGTGGACAGCCTCGCCGCCGAGGTGAAACGCGCCACGGAGCTGATCGCAAGCTGCAAGGCGCGCCTGCACAAGGCCGAAGAGGAGGTATCGAAGATTCTGGAATGACGATGAAGAAACTGATCAAATGGACGCTTAACCACGTGCCGCGGCCGCTCCTGCAACGCATCGCGGGCTGGGCCGTGCCGATGGCGGGCCTGTTTTACAGGGGACGCGGCGCCGAGTGCCCCGTATGCGGAGCCAAATACCGGAAATTCCTGCCCTACGGCTACGTACATACACGCGCCAATGCGCTCTGTCCCAAATGCCTGTCACTGGAACGCCACCGGCTGCTGTGGCTCTACCTCACGCGCGAGACCGACCTGCTCAAATGCTATCCCCGCACGCTCCACATCGCGCCCGAGGTCTGCATCATGCGCCACCTGAAACCCCATTTTGCGGGGCATCCGGGGCAATATGTCACGGCCGACCTCGAAAGCCCGCTGGCCGACCTGCATTTCGACGTACAGCAAATCCCGCTGGCCGATGATTCGGTCGACGTCATCCTCTGCAACCACCTGCTCGAACACGTCGCCGACGACCGCAAGGCGCTGTGCGAACTCTACCGCATCCTCAAACCCGGCGGCTGGGGCATCCTGCTCTCGCCCGTGGAAGCGGATTACGAACAGACCTTCGAGGATGACACGATCACCGACCCCGATGAGCGCACGCGCATCTTCGGGCAATACGACCACCGCCGCATCTACGGCGCGGACTACACAGACCGGCTGCGCGCCGCGGGCTTCGAGGCCGCGGATATCGACTACGCCGCGAGCTTCACCGACGCAGAGCGGAAACTGTACGCCCTGCCCGCGGATCACATCTACGCCGTCTATAAGCACTGACCCGGCAACCGGACACGGTGCCCGCAGCCTCGCCCGGCAGCCTGGGACGCCCGGGGTGTCTGAAGTGTCCGAGCTGTCCGAGGTGTCCGGAATATTTTCCGGGGTTCCCTGCTTAGGCCGAAACGCACGGCAATGCGGGCCCCGTCAGTAGAGGAAAAACACGATCCCGATGAAATGCGCCACGACCGCAAGGTTGATCAGCAGGTGCCATACCATGTGATGGTAGCGAAACCCCTGCCGGGCATAGAACCAGGCGCCGAGCGTGTAGAGCACACCGCCCCCTGCGATCAGCACCAGCAGCGCCGTCGAGGCCTGCCGCACGAAAAGCGGCAGGAAGAAGACGATCGTCCACCCCATCACCAGATAAATCGTCAGGCTGATGGCCGGGATCGAGTTGCGCGACAACGACTTGTAAAAGATGCCGAACAGCACCATCGCCCACTGCAGGATGGTGATGAATATCCCCTGCCAGCCGCCGATGACCGACAAGGCGATCGGGGTGTAACTGCCGGCGATCGCCACATAGATGAAGATATGGTCGAGGATATGGAAAACGGCCTTGTGCTTCGACGCCGGGTTCATCGAATGGTAGAGCGTCGAGGCAAGGAACATCAGGAAGATCGAGATCACGAAAATGCTCACCGAAACCGATGCCGTAACCGGGTTGGGGTCATGCACGTAAGCCCACACGGCGGCAAACGGGAGCGCCACGAGGGCCACGAGCGACATCACCCCGTGCGTAACCGTGTTGGCGATCTCCTCGCCCACGGTCGGAATATAAACATCCTTTTTATTTGCCATAACGCTGTGTATTGGTCTGACGTGCCAAATTTATGAAATTTTTTCATATCTTTGCCAGCAAGGTTAAGCGGTTAGGCAAAAATGGACTTTTCACGGTATGAAAATCTCCGCACGCTCGTGCGCGCGAACTTCTCGGAGCAGACCCGGGCCCTCGTCGACGAGGCGCTCGTCTACGCCGACGGGAAGCTCACGGGCCTGCGCCGCTATGACGGCACGCCGCTGCTCGACCATGCCGTAGCCGTGGCTATGGTCGTAATCTCGGAAGTGGGCCTCGGCCGCAACTCCACGGTCTCGGCCATCCTGCACGACGTGGTGCGCCTGGCCCACAAGCAGCTCCCCGCCGAAGAGTTCCTCGCCCTGACCGCCGACATCCGCGACCGCTTCGGCGAACAGGTCGTCGGCCTCACAATGGGCCTTGCGAACATCTCCGAACTGAAACTGAAGGTCGCCAAGGAACAGGCCGACAATTTCCGCGACCTGCTGGTTTCCTATTCGGAAGACCCGCGCGTGATCCTCATCAAGCTGGCCGACCGGCTCGAAGTGATGCGCTCGCTCGAAATGTTCCCGCGTGAAAAATGGCGCAAGAAGAGCTGGGAGTCGATGAACCTCTACGCCCAGATCGCCCATAAACTGGGTCTTTACAGCCTCAAGAGCGAACTGGAGGACATCGCGCTGAAATACCTCGAACCCAAGGACTACGAACATATCGTCACCAAGCTCGAAGAGAGCGCCGAGGAGCGCAGGGCCTTCATCGCGCGGTTCCTGGTGCCCATCGAGGAGAGGCTCGGCAAGCTGGGCATCAAATACCACATCAAGAGCCGCACCAAGTCGATTTTCTCGATCTGGACGAAGATGCACAAGCAGAACGTCCCGTTCGAAGGGGTCTACGACATCTTCGCCATCCGCATCATCATCGACTGCGACAAGGAGCAGGAGAAACAGCAGTGCTGGACGGCCTATTCCATCGTCACGGATTTCTACACGCCCAACCCCAACCGCATGCGCGACTGGATCTCGATCCCGAAATCCAACGGGTACGAATCGCTGCACACCACCGTGTCGGCCGGCGGCCGGTGGGTCGAGGTGCAGATCCGCACCGAACGCATGGACGCCGTGGCCGAACGCGGCATCGCGGCGCACTGGCGCTACAAGGGGGTCAACCAGGGAGCCCAAACCAGCGAAATGTGGCTGGGACGCCTGCGCGAACTGCTCGAGGACACCACGCATTCGCTGGCGCAGCGCTTCGACGCCAAGCCGGCCTCGGGCGAGATCTTCGTCTTCACGCCCAACGGCGACCTGCGGAAATTGCCCGAGGGGGCTTCGCTCCTGGACTTCGCGTTCGACATCCACACCTCACTGGGTTCCACGTGCGTGGGGGGCAAGGTCAACAACCGGGCGGTCTCGATCCGCGAACAGCTCCACAACGGCGACATCGTCGAAATCCTGACCCAGAAGAACCAGACGCCCAAGTCCGACTGGCTCAACTTCGTAGTCACGTCGAAGGCCCGCAACAAGATCAAGTCCTACCTGCGCGAAGAGCAGGCCAAACATACGCGCATGGGGCGCGAAGAGCTCGAACGCAAGCTCAAGAACTGGAAATTCACGCTGACCATCGACGAGGCGGTGGCCTACCTGGTCAAATACTTCAAGGTTCGCACCGGCACGGAGGTTTACGCACTGATCGCCACGCAGAAAGTCGACCTGGGCACGATCAAGGAGATCCTCGCCCGCCATATTTCGGGCGAGGCCGACGAACAGCGCCGTGCCGCCGCGGCCGAAGCCGAGCGCAACAAGGTGCACAACGTCAAGGAGAGCACCGCGCCGCAGGACGCGCTGGTGATCGACGACGACATCTCGAAGATCCAGTACAAGCTGGCCAAATGCTGCAACCCGATCAAGGGCGACGACGTTTTCGGGTTCGTGACGATCAACTCGGGCATCACGATCCACCGCAACGACTGCCCCAATGCCAAGCGCATGCGCGAGAACTACCCCTACCGGGTTATCGAAGCGCGCTGGCGTTCGACAGCCGAGGGCGCTTTCCGCGTCTCGATCCGCATCGTGGCGGCCGACACGACGGGCATGGCCAACCACATCACCGAGGTCATCAGCCGCGACCTGAAGCTCAACATCCGCTCGATCAACTTCTCATCGCTCGCCAACGGGTGCATCGGGGGCACGGTGAGCGTCGAGGTGCCCGGCGCGGGCGTCGTGGACACGCTCATCCACTCCATCATGCGGATCAAGGGCGTGCAGCGCGCCTTCCGTATCAACAACTGATTCATACCACAATTTTACCCACATAAAAGTAAATGAATAACAACTCTATCAGCGTCGTATTTGCCGACTCGTCACACGCGCACTACGCCCAGCGTATCTGCGATCTGATCTACGAGTCGGCATTGCAGCGTGGCACGGGCATCGCCAAGCGTTCGCCCGAATACATCGCCGCAAAAATGACCGGTGGCAAGGCCGTCGTGGCGCTGGACGGTGAGAAACTTATCGGTTTCAGCTACATCGAGTGTTGGGGACACGGCGATTTCGTCGCGACCTCGGGACTTATCGTCGACCCGGAGTACCGCCATATGGGACTCGCGGAGCAGATCAAGCGACGAACATTCGAGCTGGCCCGACGACGATTCCCGTACGCCAAGTTATTCAGTATTACGACGTCGCTGCCCGTGATGAAACTCAATTCGCGCATGGGCTACACTCCGGTGACCTTTTCCGAGCTCACCGAGGACGAGGAGTTCTGGCGGGGTTGCCAGGGGTGCTGCAACTACGACATCCTGCAACGCAACAACCGGCGCATGTGCCTCTGCACGGGTATGCTCTACGACCCTGCCAAGGAACCCCCGCAGGTACAGTCGCGCATGGCGCCCTACGTCATGTTCTTCAAAAACAAGTTCAAAAAATTATTCCACCTGAAATAAACAAAACGATATAAGAAAATGGGAAAGCAAAAAGTAGTTCTGGCATTCAGCGGAGGTCTCGACACCTCGTTCTGCGTGAAATACCTCTCCGAGGATAAAGGGTACGATGTCTATACGGCCATCGCCAACACGGGCGGCTTCTCGAAGGAGGAGCTTGCGAACATCGAAAAACGCGCCCTGGCGCTGGGCGCCGTGAAGCACGCCACGCTCGACATCGAGCAGGAATACTACGAAAAGAGCATCAAATACATGATCTACGGCGACATCCTGCGCAACGGCACCTACCCCATTTCGGTCAGCTCGGAGCGTATTTTCCAGGCCATCGCCATCATCGAATACGCCAAGTCGATCGGCGCCGACTGCGTGGCCCACGGCTCGACGGGCGCCGGCAACGACCAGGTGCGCTTCGACCTGACGTTCCAGGTACTGGCACCCGAGATCGAGATCATCACCCCGACGCGCGACATGACCCTGACGCGCGAATACGAGATCAACTACCTCCGCGAGCACGGCTTCGAGGCCGACTTCAAGAAGATGGAATACTCGATCAACAAGGGGCTCTGGGGCACGTCGATCGGCGGCAAGGAGACGCTCCGCTCGGAGCAGACGCTGCCCGAGCAGGCCTACCCGAGCCAGGTTACGGCCCACGCCGAGGAGCGCCTGAAGATCACCTTCCACGAGGGTGAGATCGCTGCCGTGAACGGCAAGCCCTACGCCGACAAGGTCGAGGCCATCCGCGCCGTCGAGGCCATCGGTTCGAAATTCGGCATCGGCCGCGACATGCACATCGGCGACACGATCATCGGCATCAAGGGCCGCGTAGGCTTCGAGGCCGCCGCCCCGATGCTCATCATCGCCGCACACAGGATGCTTGAGAAACACACCCAGACCAAATGGCAGATCTACTGGAAAGAGCAGGTCGCCAACTGGTACGGCATGTTCCTGCACGAGGCGCAATACCTCGAACCGGTGATGCGCGACATCGAAGCGATGCTCGCCTCCTCGCAGCGCAACGTCACGGGTACGGTCGAGCTGATCCTGCGTCCGTACAGCTACACGCTCGTGGGCGTCGATTCGACCTTCGACCTGATGAAGACCGACTTCGGCGAATACGGCGAGGTCAACAAGGCCTGGACGGCCGACGACGTGAAGGGCTTCACGAAGATCCTCGGCAACCAGATCAAGATTTACCACAACGTCCAGAAACGCAACAAGAAATGATCCGGATCGGCATCATCGGAGGCGCCGGGTATACCGCCGGCGAACTGATCCGCCTGCTGCTCGCCCACCCGCAGGCCCGAATCGTCTTCGTCCACAGCACGAGCAACGCGGGCAACCGCCTGGCCGACGTACACGGGGGACTGGAGGGCGACACCGAAATGCGTCTGAGCGACACATACGACCTCCAGGCCATCGACGTGCTGTTCCTCTGTTCGGCACACGGCGAGAGCCGCAAATGGATGGAGGCGAACACGGTGCCCGCAGGCGTGAAGGTCATCGACCTCGCGCAGGATTTCCGCGACGAGAGCGACGGGTTCGTCTACGGGCTCCCCGAGCTGAACCGCGACCGTATCCGCACGGCACAGCGCGTCGCCAACCCGGGCTGCTTCGCCACGGCGATCCAGCTGGCACTGCTCCCGCTCGCAGCGACGGGACTATTGACGGACGAAGTGCATGTGACGGCCGTGACCGGCTCGACGGGCGCGGGGGTGAAGCCCTCGGCCACGACCCATTTCAGCTGGCGTTCGGACAACATCTCGGTCTACAAAGCCTTCACGCACCAGCACCTCGTGGAAATCGGACGCAACCTGCGGCAGCTGGAACCCTCGTTCGACCAGGCGGTGAACTTCGTGCCGATGCGCGGCGATTTCACGCGGGGCATCCTGGCAAGCGTCTACACCGCCTGTCCGCTCGATGAAGAGGCTGCGCGCAAACTCTACGCCGACTATTACGCCGCGGCAGCCTTCACGCACGCCACGACGCGCAACATCGACCTCAAACAGGTCGTCAACACCAACAAGGCGCTCGTGGGCGTGTCGAAATACGGCGACAAGCTGCACATCGTCTCGGTGATCGACAACCTGCTCAAAGGCGCTTCGGGACAGGCCGTGCAGAACATGAACCTGATGTTCGGGCTCGACGAAACCGCAGGGTTGCGACTGAAGGCAAGCGCCTTTTAAAAAGCGCCTTGCATCCAAAGCCGCCTTTTTGCGGCAAAAAACGACAGGCAATTCCGCGTTGCCGTTCGAGGAGGGAAACCGGCGGGATAAAGGCCGGGCGTCAAAAAAAGCGGGGGGGGGCGGTTTGCCCGCAAGCCCGCGAAGGCGCCCGTTTTAGCGCAGCCTTCCTGCCGCCCCGCAGAGAACGACATGCGGATAAAAACTTTACACAATGACACTATTCAACGTATATTCCTTATATCCCGTAGAGCCCGTCCGGGGCAAGGGCTGCCTGGTCTACGACGCGGCAGGCACCGAATACCTCGACCTCTACGGCGGACATGCCGTCATCTCGATCGGCCATGCCCAGCCCGACTACGTACGGGCAATCTCCGAGCAGGCCGCACGGCTGGGGTTCTATTCCAACTCGGTCGAAAACTCGCTCCAGACCACGCTGGCCGAAAAGCTGGGCCGCGCATCGGGCTATGACGATTACAGCCTCTTCCTCTGCAACTCGGGAGCGGAGGCGAACGAGAACGCCCTGAAACTGGCCTCGTTCCACACCGGCCGCACGAAGGTGCTGGCCTTTTCCAAGGCATTCCACGGCCGTACCGCAGGCGCCGTCGCCGCAACGGACAACCCCGCGATCTGCGCCCCCTTCAACCGCACGGCCAACGTGGAATTCGTACCGCTGAACGACCTCGCTGCCGCGCGCGCGAAACTCGCCACGGGCGAGTTCGCAGCCGTCATCATCGAAGGCATCCAGGGCGTGGCCGGCATCCACTGTCCCACGGACGATTTCCTGCGCGGACTGCGCAAGGCGGCGACCGAAACCGGCACGCAGCTTATCCTCGACGAGATACAGTCGGGCTACGGACGCACGGGACACTTCTTCGCCCACCAGGCAGCCGGCATCCGCCCCGATCTGATCACCACGGCCAAAGGCATGGGCAACGGCTTCCCGATCGGCGGCGTGCTGATCGCGCCCCATTTCGAGGCGCGCCCCGGGCTGCTGGGCACGACCTTCGGCGGCAACCACCTCGCCTGCGCGGCGGCCATCGCCGTACTCGACGTGATGGAGCGCGACGGGCTCGTCGAGAACGCCGCCACGGTCGGCGAATACCTGCTCGGGGAACTGCATAAGATTGGCGGGCTGAAAGAAGTCCGCGGTCGCGGACTGATGATCGGCATCGAAATCGACGGTTCCGGCGCGGAGTTCCGCAAGCGGCTGCTTTTCGGGAAACATGTCTTCACGGGCGGGGCAGGCGCCTCGACCGTGCGGCTGCTGCCGGCACTGTGCCTCACGCGCGAACATGCAGACCGGTTCCTCGACGCATTCGATGCGACGCTCCGCGGGAAATGAGTAATCCCGCTCCCCATCGCGGCAAGACCCCTTAGCGGAGGGGATTCAGCGGAGGGCAGACTCGTACACGCGGTGTTCCGCCGCGGACGAAAGCCCCCGCAAGCAACACGACGGATAAAACAAACTAAAGCCAAAACAAAAACGACATGCATAAATTTACCTGCGTAGCAGACATCGGCGACCTGCCGACAGCCGTCGCCGAAGCCATGGAGATCAAACGCGACCGGTTCCAGTTCACGGGGCTCGGCCGCAACAAAACCCTGCTGATGCTGTTCTTCAATTCGAGCCTCCGCACGCGGCTCTCGACGCAGAAGGCGGCGATGAACCTCGGCATGAACGTCATGGTATTGGACGTCAACCAGGGCGCCTGGAGGCTCGAAACCGAGCGCGGCGTGGTGATGGACGGCGACAAGGCCGAACACCTGCTCGAAGCCATCCCCGTCATGGGATCGTACTGCGACGTGATCGGCGTACGGTCGTTCGCCCGCTTCCACGACAAGGCCGAAGACTACGAGGAACGCGTACTGGAACAGTTCATCCGCTACTCGGGGCGCCCCGTATTCTCGATGGAGGCCGCCACGCGGCATCCGCTGCAAAGCTTCGCCGACCTGATTACCATCGAGGAGTACAAGACCACGGAGCGCCCGAAGGTCGTGATGACCTGGGCACCGCACCCCAACGCCCTGCCGCAGGCCGTGCCCAACTCATTCGCCGAGTGGATGAACGCCGCCGGCTACGACTTCGTCATCACCCATCCCGAAGGCTACGAGCTCGCCCCGCAGTTCGTCGGCAACGCCCGCGTCGAATACGACCAGCGCAAAGCGCTCGAAGGGGCGGATTTCGTCTATGCCAAGAACTGGGCGGCCTATGCCGACCCCGATTACGGGAAGGTGCTCAGCCGCGACCGGAACTGGACGGTGGACGCCGAAAAGATGGCGCTCACCCACGACGCCTATTTCATGCACTGCCTGCCCGTGCGGCGCAACATGATCGTCACGGACGAAGTGATCGAATCGCCGCGCTCGCTGGTGATCCCCGAGGCCGCCAACCGCGAGATCTCGGCACAGGTAGTACTCAAAAGGTTGCTGGAGGGGTTGAAGTGATGGAAAAAATCACGGTAGTAAAGATCGGGGGCAACGTCATCGACGACCCCGCGGCCCTGCGAGGCTTCCTCGCGGACTTCGCCTCGCTGCCCGGGGCGAAGATCCTCGTCCACGGAGGCGGCAAGCTCGCCACGCGCCTCGCCCAGAAACTCGAACTGCAGGTGCAGATGGTCGACGGGCGCCGCATCACCGACAAGGGCACGCTCGACATCGTGACGATGGTCTACGCCGGGCTGGTCAACAAACAGCTCGTCGCCGGGCTCCAGGCGGCCGGATGCAATGCACTCGGGCTGTCGGGCGCCGACGGCAACGCCGTCATGGCGCGCCGCCGCGCACCCGAACCGATCGACTACGGCTTCGTGGGCGACATCGAAAGTGTCAACCACACGCTGCTCGGGGAACTTCTCGGGGCAGGCGTCACGCCCGTATTCTGCGCCATCATGCACGACGGGCAGGGCACGCTGCTCAACTGCAACGCCGACAGCGTGGCTTCGTCCGTGGCACTCGGCGCCGCCCGGATCGCCCCCACGGAGCTGGTCTTCTGCTTCGAAAAAAACGGCGTGCTGCACGACCCGGACGACGAGACGACGCTCATCCGCGAAATCACGGCCGAGTCGTACGCCGCGCTCAAAGCCGGCGGCATCGTCAGCAAAGGGATGATCCCCAAGGTCGAGAACGCACTGAAAGCCGTTGCCAACGGCGTACGGAGTGTCACGATCAAACACTCGGAGAACCTGCTGAACGACACCGGAACGGTAATCAGGTAATACGCCCGATCCTTGTGGCCGCACGGCCACAGGGGAACGGACAGCCAGCTCACAAACGACATGGATGCAAAAACCAAGGAAGCCATCGACCTGCTCAGGACGCTGATCGCAACGCCCTCCCCGTCGCGCGACGAAAGCCGCACGGCCGACCTCATCTTCGCCTACCTGGCGGAACACGGCGCGGCACCCGAAAGACTGCACAACAACGTCTTCGCCCGCTCCGCAGGCTTCGACCCGGCGCGCCCGACGCTGCTCCTGAACTCCCACCACGACACGGTACGCCCCGCAGCCAGCTACACCCGCGACCCGTATGCCCCGACTCTCGAAGGCGACCGCCTCTACGGCCTGGGGAGCAACGACGCCGGGGCTTCGGCGGTGAGCCTCACGCAGACTTTCCTGTCGCTGCGCGCACACACCCTGCCGTTCAATCTCCTGCTGGCGCTTTCGGCCGAAGAGGAGTGCATGGGAGAACACGGTATGCGCGCTCTGCTGCCGCAGCTGGGACGGATCGACATGGCAATCGTGGGCGAGCCCACGGGGATGCAGGCCGCCGTCGGCGAACGGGGGCTGGTCGTCCTCGACTGCGAAGCCCGCGGCAAAAGCGGCCATGCGGCCCGCAACGAGGGCGTCAACGCGCTCTATATCGCACTCGACGACATCGCCCGCCTGCGTACTTTCCGCTTCGACCGCTGCTCCGACCTGCTGGGCCCCATCGGCATCGCCGTGACGCAGATCGCGGCCGGCACGCAGCATAACGTCGTTCCCGACACCTGCCGTTTCGTGGCCGACGTCCGCACCACGGACGCCTACACCAACGAGGAAACAGTCGAAATCCTGCGTCGGGCACTGCGCAGCGAGGTGACGCCCCGCTCGACACGCATCCGTGCCTCGGCGCTCGACGCCGCCCATCCGCTCGCACGGGCGGCCGCCGCCACGGGACGCGAAAGCTACGTATCGCCCACCACGTCGGACATGGCGCTGATGCCCTTCCCGTCGCTCAAGATGGGGCCGGGACAATCCTCGCGCTCGCACACGGCCGACGAATTCGTGTTGCTTTCGGAGATCGAAGAGGGCATCGGAATTTACGAAAAATTCATAAAACAACTGGCTGAAACCCTCTGATGCCCGCGGCAGGAGGCTGCAACCCCGCTGCGAAAGAGCCCCCTCCGAGGCAGATGGCAGCCCGGCAAACGCGGCGCACCGCCGCAAGCCGACGGCCGACGGCAATAGGGAGCCGGTACAAAGAGAGAAACGAATATACACAATATGGCAACGAAACTTTGGGACAAGGGCTTCGAGCCCGACAAGATGATCGAGGAGTATACCGTCGGCAACGATCGCGAACTGGACATGCGGCTGGCGCGCTACGACGTCCAGGGCTCGCTGGCGCATATCGCCATGCTCGAAACGATCGGGCTGCTGACGGCCGGCGAACTGGAAAAGCTGACGGCGGGACTGAAAGAGATCGCCGCCGAGATCGAGGCCGGGCGCTTCGAAATCGAACCCGGCACCGAGGATGTCCACTCGCAGGTGGAGCTGATGCTCACCCGCCGCCTGGGCGACGCCGGCAAGAAAATCCACTCGGGCCGCTCGCGCAACGACCAGGTGCTGGTCGACCTCAAACTGTTCCTGCGCGACGAACTGCGCCAGACCGCCGAAGCCGTAAAAACGGTCTTCGACCGCCTGCAAACGCTCAGCGAACAGTACAAGGAGATACTGATGCCGGGATACACCCACCTTCAGATCGCCATGCCTTCGTCGTTCGGCCTGTGGTTCGGCGCCTATGCCGAAACGCTGGTGGACGACATGCGGCTCATCGCCGCGGCATGGCACATCGCCAACCAGAACCCCCTCGGCTCGGCCGCCGGGCTCGTCGTTCCCGCTCGACCGTGAGATGACCACGCGCCTGCTGGGTTTCGAAGCGCTGCACTACAACGTCGTGGCGGCACAGATGAGCCGCGGCAAAAGCGAACGCGCCGCCGCCAACGCCATCGCAGCCGTCGCTGCGACCATCGGCCGCATGGCGATGGACGTCTGCCTGTTCATGAGCCAGAACTTCGGCTTCGTATCGCTGCCCGACAACCTCACCACGGGGTCGAGCATCATGCCCCACAAGAAGAACCCCGACGTCTTCGAGATCATGCGCGGACGCTGCAACCGCCTGCAATCCGTACCGAACGAGATCGCCCTGCTCACGGCGAACCTTCCCGTCGGCTACCACCGCGACATGCAGTTGCTCAAGGACATCCTGTTCCCGGCGACGACCGAAATCAAACGCACCCTCTCGATGTGCGACTTCATGCTCGCGCACCTGAAGGTCAACACCGACATCCTCGACGAGCGGAAATACGACTACCTCTTCACGGTCGAGGACGTCAACCGCCTCGTACTCGCAGGCGTCCCGTTCCGCGAAGCCTACAAGCAGGTGGGCATGGCCGTACAACACGGCCGGTACCGTCCGACGCGCGAGGTTCACCACACCCACGAAGGCAGCATCGGCAACCTCTGCACCGCCCAAATCCGCCGGAAGATGGAGCGCGTGATGTCCGAATTCGAATAACCGGACTGCCCTGCCATACCGAAAAAAGGATGCCCGAAAGGCATCCTTTTTTCATTCACCGATCCGCTACTCAAGAGGCTTATACATATCCGGCAGGTCGTCCTCGAAAAGAACCTTATCCTTTCGGGAAAAATCCAGAAAATCCTTTTCGGAATAGCATCCGCGGAAAGCGCTGAAATAGTGGCCGCCGTTTGCAGGGAAATCGCCGTTGCGCCACAACAGCACAAACGAAACAGGCTCATTCTCGATAATCTTGTAGAGCATCGACGTCCACCATTTCTTGTTGTAGTAGTCCGAATCCTCGGGGTTGTTGTTCTCAAGTCCCGTTTCGGTCAGCGCCAACGGTTTGTTCTTCGTATAGGCGATATTCTTCATCAGGCGGATCATCTGCAATCCCTTATGGTCGTAATCCGCACCGTTGCGGTCGTAAGCATCGAGTCCCAGAATATCGACCCATTCGTCACCGGGCCAGTATTCGAGATAAGCGTCGCGCGAATTGAGATGGATCATATCGGGCGAATAGGCCCAAATCAGATTATGCAGCCCCTTTTCATCCCGCAGGTACGAAATCGTGAACTGCCACAGGGCGATGAACTCCTGCGCCGTCGCATTTCCCTTGCCCCACCAGAAACCCGAGCCGGTATGCTCATGCCACGGACGGAAGATCAGCGGAATGGGTTCGCCTTCGGGCGACTTCAGGCTCAGCATGAAATCGGCGACCTTGTCGAGCCAGCCTTTGAACTTTTCATGGTTCTCGCCGCCCGGGATGATCGAATAGACAGCACGCGTCCCGTCCCATGAGTTTCCGCCCGAGACGGGATTGGCACAATGCCACGAAATCGTATTGACGGCTCCGCGTCCGAAAGCCGCGATGATGTGCTTGCGTACTTCGGTGAACAGCTCGCCGTCGATATTGGTCTCCATGTCCAGCTCGATGTTGGAAAGTTCCCAGCCGCAGATTGCCGGATGGCTTCCCGTCAGGTATTTCGTGTCGGAAAGGTCGGTGTCGTCACCGGCCCACCACTTCCTGTTGTTATCCAGACCGTACAGGGTCGGTATCTGATGACCGAACATCGTTCCCCGCTCGGCCAGCACGAACAGATTTTCGTAAAGAGTCCTGGTAATGGCCGTGGCACCGGCATCGACCATGGTCTTAGGCCCTTCGGGATATCCCGAAGGAGCGCGGCTCGGCACACCGTTCACCTCGGAACATCCGAGACTGAGGACAACAGCCATGCAGGCGCACGCAGAGAACAGCAAATTCTTTTTCATGTCGTTTTGAGTTTTAGGTTGAATTTATACGGATATTTTCTTCTGGGTGTAGAACGTCTTGAACACACTGGGAGTCAAACCCTTTCCCTTCTTGAATATCCGGTTGAAGTTCGAAAGGTTGTTGAATCCGCATTTGTAGGCGATCTCCGAAATGTTTTTGGTCGGGTTTTCGATCAGCATGCGCGAAGCCGCCCCCAACCGGATATCGTTGAGCAGATTCACGAAGCTCTTTCCGGAGTGCCGTTTGATGAAACGCCTGAACGTTGGTTCGCTCATGTTCACGAGGGCCTTGACCTCCGCAACGGATATATCCCGGTGGAAATTATCGTTCAGGTACTGCATCACCTTCTGGATACGCGGCATGTCATAGTTGACGTTGTTCTCGATCGACACGGAACGCTGGGCGAGGATATGGTAATCGCTCTCCCGTGCCAGACAGTTGAGAAGCATCAGGAAGTTAAGCACCGAATCGAACCGGTCTCCGCTGCGTATCAGGTTTTCTATGATCGGCTCGACACGGGAGACCGTCTCTTCGGAGAATGCGATACCGCGGCGTGCATACTCGAACATCTTCTTGATCGGATAGAATTGTTTCCTGTCGATAAACCCCGATTCGAACAGATTGGGAGAAAACTGCACGCAAATTTCATGGATATCGGCATTCCTCGAAAAATTGCCGTTCAGCCATGCGTGCTCAAGGTAGGAACCCGTGATCAGAACCAGATCCTTGTCGGATATTTCACGGACGGAGTCGCCCACGATGCGGGTCGCCCCCCGTGCCCCGCACACAAGGTTCAACTCGTACTCCTTGTGGATATGTACGGGGAAGCAGAATTCGCGTTTGTAACGGTCGAACACGACGAAGCAATCTTGCCCTGAAATAGGCGGTATCTCGGTCAATATGTCAGGATTGGGCATAACGAATCTTTATTTCGGCCGGGAATCGGCCAGCGGATAAAACAGAATAAAGACACATGTCCCCAGAGCGGCCAAAGCCGGGAAGATGCTTTGCAGACAGCCAATAACTGTAAGCGCAGCCGGCGACTGAACGGTATTCGCTTCGAATCCAGACAGCGACAGTATCCACGCCGTAGCGGCGCTTCCGACCGCCCAGCCCATCTTCTGCGCCATCGAATAGGAGGAGAATATCAGCCCCGTATCCCGGCGGCCCGAACGCTGTTCGGCATAGTCCGCCGTATCGGCGGACATGGCCCAGAGCAGCGGAAGCACCCCGCCGACACTCAGGCTGATGAGCGCCTGCGCCAGAAACAGCAGGGAATAACCTCCCTGACGCACGAAATAGAAGGCGAAACTGAAAACGGCCGTGAGCAGCAAAGCGCATACCAGCGTCCGCCGGCGGCCGAACCGATCCGCAGCGAAGGGAATCAGCACGATGCCCGCAATATTGAAAAGCTGCCCCACAGCGAGGAACAGAGCCGATCCGGTCAGGGCAACCCCTGCGAACGACATCGTCCCGACAGTTTCGCCAGCCACGCAATACTTGAAGAAATAGATCGTACCGCTCTCCCGGAACGCATTGAACACCTGAAGGCATACGGCAGCACCGGCAAGGATCAGCCACGGCTTGTTGTGTAGCAGGTCGCGCAGCGAGCCCAATACCGGATGCCGTTCCGTCCGCACGGGCCGGATCCGCTCCCGCGTCGTCGCGAACGTCACGAAGAACAGCAAGACGGCCACAACGGCCACGACGGCGATCGCCGCGGTCCAGCTCCCCGATGAACCCGCCCACGGCCGGAAAGCCTTCACCAGCGCTTCGACTGCCAGCACGACCACCATACTGCCTGCGGCGGCAAAGGCCATCCTGAACGCGGCGAGCACCGTGCGTTCGTGCGGATCTGCCGACATGACGCCGAGCAGTGCGGCATAGGGCACGTTGACCGACGAATAGACGATCATCATCAGCGAATAGGTCACGGTCGCATAGACCACCTTTCCGCCGGAACTCCACTCCGGCATATAGAAAGTCAGGATGCCCAATACCCCGAAAGGCAGGGCACCCCACAGCAACCACGGCCGAAAGGTTCCCCAACGGCTGTGTGTGCGGTCACACAGAAGCCCGACGACGGGATCGAGCAGTGAATCCCAGATCCGCGTCACTAAAAACAGGACGCCGACCACCCATGCGTCGATGCCGCTGATGTCCGTATAGAAGAACATCAGGTAGACGCTGAAGAGTTTCCACAGCATCGAAGACGCCGTATCGCCGAGTCCGTAACCAATCTTTTCCCCAAGACGCATGGCCATACGCTATCGTTTGGTTATCCGGGCAGCGAAACCGCCTCCGGGGAACATCTTCACGTCGAACGATTTACCGGGAGCCAGCAGGAACTCTTCCCGGACATAGTCCCGGGCGATGCGCGCCGCATTCTCTCCGTCGCGGAACAGCTCCACCGCATACGTCCCTTCGGGCAGCAACGAGAGATCGACCCGGATCGAACGTCCGTCCCAGCCGGCAAGTCCCCCGACATACCACACGTCGCCGGAACGGCGCATCGTCACGATATGGTCGCCGACCTCGCCGGACAGCACCTCCGTCGCATCCCAGACAGTAGGCACGCCGGAGATGAAGCGCAGGCATTCGGGCTCCTGTTCGTAAGCCGACGGGGAATCGCACAGCATCGCGAGCGGAGCATCGAACACGACATACTCCGCCAGCTGCCGGCAGCGAGTTCCCTGACTCATCGGCTCGGAATTCACCGGCCGGAAATTCGCTTTCGCGGCATTGCGCATGGCACCCTGCGTGTAATCCATCGGCCCGGCCATCATCCGTATGAAGGGAACCGTCACGTCATAGGTGACCTGATCGACCTCGACGGGCGACCATTTGACCTGTTCCAGCCCGTGCACGCCTTCGAAATTGATAACGTTGGGATACGTCCGCTGAATTCCCGCAGGCTTGAATATGCCGTGCAGGTCGAGCAGCAATTTATACCGTGCGGCCGTACAGGCGGCATCGTAAACGAACCGAACCATCTGCTGATCGTCCCTGTCCATGAAATCGACTTTGAATCCCTTGATGCCCATTTCGGAATAGTGTTCGCAAAGCTCTTCCATATGTTCGGCAAAGGGAAGGTAACCGAGCCAGAGGATCAGTCCGACACCCCGTTCTTCCCCGTACTTCACCAATGCCGGCAGGTCGAGTCCGGGGGCGGTCTCCAGCGGCGAATGGTGATCTCGGCTCCAACCGTCATCCAGAACGAGGTAGCGCAGCCCGTTGCGGGATGCGAAATCGATGTAATGCTCATAGGTGGGCTGGTTGATTCCCGCCGCGAAGTCCACACCGGAAAGTCCCCAGTCGTTCCACCACTCCCACGCGGCCTTGCCGGGTTCGATCCACGAAATATCGTCGAGCCGGCAGGGAGAAGCGAGTTTCCATACCAGATCGTTATCGGCCAGCCGGGTATCCTGCCGCACGATACTGAGCGCCCGCCAAGGCAGCCGGCATCCCGGCGCGACGGATGCTATGAACGGCTCATATTCTTCGACCACTCCTTGCATGCGATCGTAACCGCCTGGTACGACCTTCCGCGGACAAGGTGCGAAAACACCTTCGAGTTCATCCGCACCGCTTCGGTGCAGGAACATGCCCGGATAGGACTCGAGGTCGGCCTCCGTAATGCAGACGTTCATTCCCCCGGCCGTCTGTACGAGCAGCGGCAGGAACGCCAAGCGGGCGGAGTCCATTTCGCATAGCGGCGTCCGGGTATAGGTATTCTCGAACGATTGCATGAACTGCTCGCCGAAAGCCAGGCCATCGTGTCTGTAAGGGGTGTCGCGCACATAGGGCACGAATGCGACGGCCCCCGGGGCGAACCGGAACCGGGCCTCTTCACCCGCGACGAGCACTTCGCCGGATTGCCGCGCGACGAAGCGGTAGGCCACCGCATCGTCATAGGCCCGGAACTCCAGCGAAAATCCCTCCCGGAAATCGATCTCGATCCCATTGCAGCGATCTTCTACCTTCCGCTTTTTATAAATAGGTGCATCGTGTACCGCGTCGATCCGGTAGCGCCTCACTCCGGCCACCCGGCTCCGTTCGCCCCAGCATTCACCGGAAACGAGCCTGACAGCCAAGGGCGAAGGTTTCAAAATCTGATTTGTATCCGATCGAACGGAATATACGATTCGATCACCACATCCGATCGTGACGGTCAACGAACAATCGGGTGATTGAATCGTATAAGTTTTATCCCGACACAAAACGGCACCCGGTAGCAGAACCAGAAGCAGAAAAAACAGGGAGAAATTTCTCATAGGCCTATAGATTTTAGGTTATATTCATGATTATCATCTTATTATATATTCGGCTACATGGTTTTATGTAAAATTACATCGCGGGAAAGTATTTTCCAAGAGCTACAACACAATTCAATCGAATAATACAATAAAAAGATCACACAATACCAGCAAATCAATCCATACATATTCCATTTCATCATTTTTAATAATATTTAAGATTCAGACAACACACTTTTCAGGACTTTTTCATGCCTAGAAAAAGCGTCGAATTAATACGATTCGATCAAACTTTTTTGCTTTTCGAACCTTTCTATTGCAGGCTCGGACAAAACAATAATTTTGTTTTCGGCATATACGACACCCGATCAATCCAATCAAAAACCAACCTATATGCGAAGAAAACTCTACTATCTGACCGCAGGCCTCGCCGCCGCCCTCCTTCTAGCCGTTGCCTGCAGTTCCGATGACCCGGCCGAAAAGCCTGTTCCGGAACCCGCAACCCTGACAGCCCCCGCACTGACCCTCTCGGCCGACGCCGTGCGAATTGACCCGGAGCATTCCGACCAGCTCGCCCTGCATGCCGAATGGACCGCCGCGACCGATGACGAGCAGACAGAGGTCGCCTACACGCTTTACGTCAACCTGACCGACCGCGACATGTTCTCCGATCCGGTCATCATCGACAAGGGCACGGCCCTGACGCACGACTTCACACACGGCGAGCTGAATCAGCTGCTTCTCAACACCTTCGATCTTGAAGCCGGCACCGAAGTGCCGGTGCGGTTCGCCGTATATGCGAAAAACGCGGACGAAGAGTTCGACGCACAGCTGTCGGAGATCAGGAGCTGCGAAATAACGCCGAAGACGACCTATCCGAACTTCCCGCCCTCGCTGATCATGGTGGGCGCAGCCACTCCGTGGCAATGGGATCTGAACGCAGGTCTCGAACTGGCCGAGAGCAGCGAAGGCTCCCACCTGTATCTGGCATCGGATGTCGAACTGCACGTGCAGCCCATGAGTCTGAACAACGGCTTCAAGTTCTACTTCTCGCGCAATATCAACGACACGGACGACCCCCGTTTCGCCGCACAGGATCTTTCGGCGGAGACGTTCGGAAAGATCGCCGTATATAAAAACGGAGAGGCGCAGTTCCAGCCGGGATCATTCGGCTACGAGAACGGCATGTACGACATTGAAGTAAACCTCAACACGAAGATGCTCACCCTCACCCGCACGGGCGACCTGCCCGAAACGCCGTTCCCCGAACAGCTGTACCTGCTCGGCGACTGCTTCACATGGGGCTGGACGTGGGACGGCACACAGCTCACCAAAGCCGAGGAGGGAATCTACCGCGGTCAGAATATCGACATGACGTTCGGCGACAACGGCGACGTGGGCTTCAAGATGTTCACCGAACGCGACAATTGGAGCGTCTACTACGCCATGACCGACGATGCGACTGCCGATGACATCTCGCTGCAGCTGGTTACCGATACAGATGCGCCGCAGGTATACCCCGGCAAACTCGGCTACGGCAAGGGCGTATACGACATCGAGGTAAACCTCAACACAATGAAGATGACCCTCACCTCGAAAAGCATCGACTACTCGACCGCCTATTCGATGACCGGCGAAGCCACTCCGGGCGGTTGGGACAGCCGCACGTACCTGCCCAAGAAGAGCGATAACGAATGGGAAGCCACGGGTATCGCCATGAATTTCGACGGCGATTACAAGGGATTCAAGATATTCGCTTCGTCCGACGGCTGGTGGCCTTGGTACGGACAGACCCCCGACGCACCGTTCGGCACGGTGATCCGCATCGACGATCAGGCCGCAAGCGATGTCAAGGGCGACCCGCAGTTCTATCCGTCGCGCTTCGGGTATACGTCGGGCACCTACACCATCAACCTGAACCTGAACACGATGACCCTTACCCTCACTAAAGAGAATTAGTCATGTACAAACAAACTCTCAAGGCAATTATGGCATTACTCTTTTCGGGATCGGCGACAATCGGATTGGCCGGCAATGACACGATGCTGCTTCACTCCGGCTGGAAGTTCAGACAGGCGGGCCACAGCGAATGGCATCCAGCGACAGTACCGGGCGTAGTACACACCGACCTGATGGACAACGGGCTGATCGAGGATCCCTACTACCGGCTCAACGAACGTTCCCTGCAATGGATCGACAAGGAAGACTGGATCTATGAAGTCTCCTTCGACGCCGGCGCACTGACGCGCGGCTACGAACACATCCGGCTGGAATTCCTCGGTCTGGACACCTATGCCGACGTCTTCCTGAACGAAACGCAGATACTGACGGCGGACAACATGTTCCGCCGCTGGGCCGCAGAAGTCAAACCCCTGCTCAAGGAGCGTGGCAACGTGCTGCGCATCTATTTCCACTCCCCGATCAAAAAGGCCCTGCCGCAGTACGAATCCCTCCCCTACCGTTACGAGGCTTGGAACGATCAGGCGGACAACGGGGGACTTGCCGGGAAAAAGCTCAGCCCTTTCACCCGGAAGGCGGGCTATCATTACGGCTGGGACTGGGGGCCGCGGCTGGTTACATCGGGCATCTGGCGTCCGGTAAAACTGCAGGGTTGGAACAGCCTGCGTCTGGAAGACGTATTCCATCACCAGCACGAAGTCTCGCAGGAAACCGCCCGTGTGGAGACACAGGTGGAGATCGAAGCGGCGGCACCCGTCGAAAACGCTGTCATCACCGTCTCCGACGGCAAACGGGTGCTCGGTTCGCGCAGCGTGCAACTTCACGTCGGCATGAATCGGGTCAGCGTGCCGTTCACAATCGACAACCCCAAACTATGGTGGTGCCGTGGCATGGGCGAACCGTACCTCTATACTTTCCGTACCGCCGTGGAGCAGGGCGGCCGCGTGCTGGCCGGACACAGCACACAGGTCGGACTGCGCTCCGTCACCGTCGAAAAGAAACCCGACGCCTACGGACGCAGCCTGCGGTTCCTGCTCAACGGCGAACCCGTCTTCTGCAAAGGCGCCAACTACATACCCTGCGACTGCTTCCTGCCCCGCATCACTCCCGAAACCTACGAGCGCACGATCCAGGACGCGGTCGACGTCAATATGAACATGCTCCGGGTCTGGGGCGGCGGCATCTACGAAGACGACTATTTCTATGAGCTTTGCGACCGTCAGGGCATCCTGATCTGGCAGGATTTCATGTACGCCTGTGCGGTCTACCCGGCCGAAGGGGCGTTGCTGGAGAACATGCGCATGGAAGCCATCGACAACGTCAAGCGTCTGCGCAACCACCCCTGCGTGGTCTACTGGTGCGGCAACAACGAGAATCAGGATTCGTGGCTGAGCGGCTGGAAGTACGACGTCGACAAAGTCGATCCGAAATATTCCGGCATCATCTGGAAACAGTACGAGGAGCAGTATTACCGCATGCTGGCCAAGGTGGTTGCCGAATATGCGCCCGGCATGGGTTACCAGCCTACCTCGCCCTTCTCTGACTACGGAGCGATGAGCAACGACCACGAGGGCGACCGACACTATTGGGAAGTATGGCACGCAAAAAAGCCCATCGCCGAGTACAACCGCCAGCGCAGCCGTTTCTTCAGCGAATACGGTTTCCAGTCGTTCCCGTGTTTCGAAACGGTGAAGCGCTACGCACCGCTGCCCGAAGACCAAGATATCTCATCGGAAGTCATGATGTCCCACCAGCGGGGCGGCGAACACGCCAACAACCTGATAAAAAGCTACCTGCTGAACGAATACCACGAACCGCGCGATTTCGAATCGTTTCTCTACGCCTCCCAGATATTGCAGGGCGACGCCATCAAAACGGCGATCGAGGCGCACCGGCGCGACAAAGGCTACTGTTGGGGATCGCTCTACTGGCAGCATAACGACTGCTGGCCGGTAGCTTCGTGGTCGAGCCGCGACTGGTACGGCGTATGGAAGGCGCAGCACTATTTCGCCCGCTACGCATTCGCGGACATACTGATATCCCCGATCCTCGACGGCGGACGGCTCGACATCTACGCCGTTTCCGACCTGCTCTCCCCGGAAAAGGGCACCTTGTGCATCCGGACGGTGCGTCTCACGGGTGGCCCAACCGGGGATTTCGAACAGGAAATCACGATCCCGGCCAACGCCAGCACGAAAGTCGCATCCATCGACACGCAGACGCTGTTGAACGGAGCCGCTCCGGAGGACGTCGTCATTCAGGCAACATTTACCGCTGCGGGGAAAACATACCGCAATAACTACTTCCTCGTACAGCAGAAAATGATGAATTATCCGAAAACGACCCTGCATTGCAAGATCGCCCGGATCGGCACGGGATACGACGTCACCGTCCGATCGGATAATTTCGCCCGGGGCGTTTACCTGTCGGTCGAAGGAGAAACGGTGCACTTCTCCGACAACTTCTTCGACCTCATGCCGGGCGAAACACGCACCGTCCGCGTGGCATCGAAACTGAACGCCAAAGAACTCGCGCGACGCCTGAAATCGATGTCGCTGGCCGACACCTATTAACCCCGGAAAACATATCCCCATGAAAAAGATACTTATCGTCATGTCAGTGGCCGCAGGCCTCGCCAGCTGCCGTCCGCAGAACCCCGATGTGCCGGCCGTGCGGGAGTTTATCCGCAACAACTGGCACACGACCGTCCAACACTGCACGACCGACACCGCCACCCTCATCGGCCTGCCTCATCCCTACACGGTTCCCACGGCCGGAGCAATGTTCCGTGAGATGTACTATTGGGATACCTTCTTCACCAACGAAGGACTCGTCCGGGACGGCCATCCCGAGCTGGCCAAAGGTAATACCGACAACCTGCTCCATATGGTTCGCCGTTTCGGCAAGGTCTACAACGGCAGCCGAACTTATTACGAAGCGCGGTCGCAGACGCCCTATCTCTCCATGATGGTCGATCGTATCTACCGATTGACCGGCGACAAGCAGTGGCTTGCCGACGCATACGAAACCCTGAAGGACGAATACGGATTCTGGATGCGGGAACGCCTGACACCCACCGGGCTGAACCGCTACGGAAGTTCCGCATCGGACGCTTTGGTCGACGAATTTCTGGTCACCGGCAGCAAACGCCTCGGAACCGATCTCTTCGACAAAGGTTACACCCCCGAACGGCTGCACAAACTGGGTCTCGACTTCGTCGCCGAAGCCGAATCCGGCTGGGACTTCAACCCGCGCTACGACCGCCGGTGCACGGATTTCTGTCCGTTGGATCTTAACGCCAACCTGTTCATGTACGAAGTGAACTTCGCCCGTTTCGCGCAGGAGCTGGACCGGACGGAAGAGATGCGGGAATGGATCGCAAAAGCAGAGCTTCGCCGGGCACGGATACTCGAATACTGCTACGACCCCGAAGCGAAACAGTTCTACGACTACGACTATGTCAACGGCCGACGATCCGACGTGCTTTCGGGAGCAGTCTTCGCGCTCCTCTACTCAGGTGCCGTACCCCGAGAATATGCCGGACACATCGTGCAGGCACTCCTACGGCTCGAATTCCCCTACGGCATCGCCGCCTGCGAGGACAAACCCTACGACTATCCCTATCAGTGGTCTTATCCCAACACGTGGCCCCCGGTCTGCTTCTATACGGTAATGGGACTGGCACGCTACGGATACGGCGAGGAGGCCGAACGCATCGCCGTCAAATGGATGAAAGCGGTCACCGAATCGTTCAAAACGACAGGCAACCTGTGGGAAAAGTACAACGTGGAAACGGGAACTACCGATGTCAGCAACGAATACGAGATGCCCGCGATGCTGGGCTGGACCGCCGGCACCTTCATCTGTCTGGATGACTATCTGGCCGGGGAGATGCAGCCCGACCCGCTGCCCACAGAATACATGAGCTACTGACAACCAACAAAATAACAACCCTATGAAACCAAACTTACGAACCAACTTGGGCCGGTTCCTGCTGGGAACCATTCTACTCCTGGCCACCGGGACGGTCTGGGCCCAGCCCCAGAACATCCGGGGAAAAATCACGGATTCGTCCGGGCAGCCCGTTGTGGGGGCCAGCGTCATCGTCAAAGGGACGACCAACGGCACCTCCGCCAAAGCCGACGGAACGTTCGAACTCAACGCCGCAAAGGGTGCGACCCTGCAAATTACGATGCTCGGCTACAAAACGGCGGAAAAGGACGTCACCACGGCGACCTTCTATCCGATCACGCTCGAAGACGATTCGAAACTCGTGGACGAGGTGGTCGTGGTCGGCTACGGTGCCGTAAAGAAAAGCGACCTCACCGGTTCGGTGGCTTCCGTCAAAATGGGCGCGCTCGACAACCTCTCCTCCACTTCGGTCGACGGCCTGCTTCAGGGCCGGGCCGCAGGTCTTCAGGTGCTGAACACCTCGCAGGATCCGGGTGCGGGAGCGATCGTCCGTATCCGCGGCAACAGCTCGCTCGAAGGTTCCAACACTCCGCTTGTCGTAGTCAACGGCTTCCCGATGGGCGATGCGGGCAACCTCTCGCAGATCAACGTCTCGGACATCGAATCGATCGAGATTCTGAAGGACGCTTCGGCATCGGCAATCTACGGATCGCGGGGTGCCAACGGCGTGATCCTCGTCACGACCAAGTCGGCCGCGAAAGGACAGACCAACATTTCGGTCAAGCACCAGACGGTCATCAGCCAGCTCTCCGACCCGCTCGACATCTGGTACGACCCGATGCTCATGGCTCAGGTCACCAACGAGGAGCAGGTAAACGCCGGACTCAACCCCATTTACATCGGGCAGACCATAGGCGGCATCTATTATCCCTCGCTGCTCGAAATACAGAATGGCGAATGGGCCAATACCAATTGGCGCGACCTCTGCCTGAGAACCCCCGTCCTGAACAGCACGACGGCAGCCATCAGCAGCGCCAACGACCGCGCCTCGATCAACCTCAACGTCAACTACCACAACAATCAGGGATTGTACAAAAAAGATTCCTACGAGCGTATCAATGCCAACCTCGGTGTCACCTACAACCTCTACAAGAACCTGAAACTGACCTCCTACAACGTCCTCTCCATCACCAACCGCAACATCAGCAACGGACTCGAATACGGCCGCAATCCCCTTTGGCCCGTCTACGACAAGGAAGGCAACTACTATCTTGCCGGGGCGCAGGACTTCGGCCATCCGCTGGTCATTCTGGATAACGTGCTGAACAAAACCACCGGCCGGGACTTCGTCACCTCGCTGGCCGTAGACTGGGAACTGGTCAAGGGGCTGACGATCCACTCGCAGCTGGACTACCGCTACCAGACCTCGGTCGGCGACGTGTACCGCGCCAGCAATACTTCGCAGGATGCCAACGACAACGGCGGCATCGCCCAGATCAACAATTCGTTCAACCAGAACCTCATGTCGGAAACCTACCTGACGTTCAGCCGTACGTTCAACGAGAATCACTCTCTGACTGTCATGGCCGGCCATTCCTACAACTGGGACACGGGCCGCGGACTCTACACGACCGCCCGTGGATTCGTCAACGACGTTCTCAAGAACGAAAACATGAACGCCGGCAACCCCAACCTGCGCCAGATATACAACGACGGGTATTACCTGAGCAAACTGCTCTCCTTCTACGGGCGTATTAACTACTCGCTCAAGGACAAATACCTGCTGACGGCCACCATGCGCGCCGACGGCTCGACGAAATTCGGCAAAAACAACAAGTGGGGCTACTTCCCTTCGGGCGCTGTCAGTTGGAAAATGCACAACGAGCCGTGGCTCAAACAATCGCGCTGGCTGAGCGAGCTGAAGCTGCGGTTGAGCTACGGAGCCTCTGGTAATCAAGGTATCAGCAGCTATCAGACCCTCGACCGCTACGGCATGGAAAAATTCTGGCACAACGGCGAGTGGGCGACCGTGATTGGTCCCGGCTACGAGGTAGGACGCACCGGCGCAAACGACCGGTACATGGTATGGGGCGGCATCGCCAATCCGGATCTGAAATGGGAATCGACCTCGCAGCTCGATTTCGGCGTCGATTTCGCAGCCTTCGACCGGCGCCTGCGGCTGACCGCCGACGTCTATTACAAAAAGACCACCGACCTGCTGCGTGAAAAATACCTGCCCCTGTCGTCGAGCTACGACAAAATATGGGTCAACGACGGCGAAGTGACGAATAAAGGTTTCGAAGTGAGCCTCGAAGGCGACATCGTCCACACTAGGGACTGGAGTTTCTCGGCCACATTCATCTACTCGATGAACCGCAACAAGGTCGTAAGCTTGGGCGATGCCATTTCGAGCGGTCTCTCGCAGGATTACCTGACGGGTATGTACTACGAAGTGACCGGACAGCCGGTCTCCATGTTCAACCAGAACGCCAGCATCTATGCGGTGGGCCACCCGATGAACGTATTCTACGGCTACCGTGTCGACGGAATCATTCAGGAGGGACAGGATCCCGGATTCATCGACCCCGACGGGCTGAAAGACCGCCCCGGCGAGCTGAAATACGTAGACCTGACGGGCGACTATGCCATCACCCCCGAGGATCGGTGCATTATCGGCGACCCGAATCCCGATTTCACGGCCAGTCTGAACCTCTCGCTGCGCTGGAAGAACCTTGACCTCTCCGTATTCCTCTACGGCGTCTACGGCAACGACGTGCTGTACAACAACTATACGTTCAGCCCGCGCGTCAAGGCCAAACGGTGGACTCCGGACAATCCGACCAACGATTTCCCGCGGCTGAACAACGCCCGGCAATACTGGCTGTCGGACTACTTCCTTCAGGACGGCTCGTTCCTGCGCATCCAGAACATCACCCTCGGTTACAATCTCCATTTCAACCGCAGGTTCCTCAAGGGCATGCGCATCTACGCCAACATAGACAACGTACACACCTTCAGCAAATTCGACGGGTACGACCCCGAAGTGGGACTCGACGGCATTTACTGGGGCGGATATCCTAAACTCCGCAAATACACCGTCGGAATCGACCTTAACTTCTAATTCAGACAAGCCATGAAAAAGATCATATTCACGCTCGCTGCGGTTTGCATGCTTTCGGCCTGCTCTCTGGACGAGACCCCCTACGGCTTCTATTCGAGCGACAACTTCTACAAAACGGAAGAGGATGCCGAATCGGGCCTTATGTACGCCTACAATGCGTTGAACTACCTCGAATACCTCCGCGGAATCTGGTATCTGGGCGACATCCCGACCGAAACGATGTATCCCAAATCGGACGAGCCGGGCGACATTCACATGCTGCAACAATGGACCGTCAATTCGGAAACAGAACTGACGATGTACTATTTCAAATACTGCTACATAGGCATCAACCGCGCCAATACGGTCATCGACCGCGTTTCGGGAGGCAATCTGAACGAGACGGTGAAAAACCGCGTGGTCGGCGAGGCCCTGTTTCTGAGGGCGTGGAACTATTTCAACCTCGTCCGGGCATACGGCCGGGTTCCGCTCTACACCGAACCGATCGCATCGCTCGACCAGACTACGCCCCAAATGGCCGCATCTATCGACAAGATCTACGAACGTATTCTGGAGGATCTGATTGCGGCTGAAAAGATGCTCACAGTAAACAAGGTGTTCGGCCGCATCGACAAGGTCGGTGCGCAGGCCCTGCTCTCGAAAGTCTACCTGACGCTCGCATCGAGCATCGCAAGCGAAGCGCCCGGTTACGCCTCGGCGCCGCACAATCCCGACGAAATGTACACGCAGGCCGCCTACTGGTCGCGTAAGGTGGTATTCGACTATAAGGAGACGTACAACTTCGACAACGACCTGCGCAGCATCTACGACGTTACGAAACCCGACGGGCCGGAACACATCTTCATCATGGGTATCGACCGCAGCGGCACGCACGAAGGCATGTATTCGAAAATCCCGCTCCAGTTCCTGCCCAACAACGGCTCCGCGCCGATCTACATTCGCTACAGCGACGGAAGCCTCCAGAAGGGCAACGGCAACGGTTGGGGCGTTTTCCTGATCGAGGACAACTTCGTCGAGAAGACGTTCCTTGCCACGGACAAACGACGCACTGAACTGATCCACAAGGACATTTACGACCAAACCGGCAAACTCGTCACCCCCTCCCCGGTACGCGGCTACTTTTCGGCCAAATACGTCGATCCCGACTTCATCGGCGAACGTACCAGCGCCCGTCCCTTCCTGATCCGCTACTCGGATATCGCACTCGTCTTCGCCGAAGCGGCAGGTCCCGACGAAGGACTGGCTCTGGTCAACGAAATCCGCCGGCGCGCCGGAATCCCGGATCTGCCGGAAGGGATGAGTCTTTCCGAATTCCGCAAAGCCGTGATTCAGGAGCGCACCCTCGAACTGGCGTTCGAAGGCAACCGTCTCTACGACCTGCGCCGCACGGCATCGGTCACCACTACGGTTCCCGAGGCCACGAAACTCTCCGAAGAGCAGGCGGCCTTCTACCCGATCCCGCAGCGCGAACTCGATTTGAATCCGAACGTTAAATAGACACTACGAAGATGAAAAACTACCTCATACCGACCGCCCTTCTGTTTATCATGGCCCTATCGTCGTGTACGAAGACCATCGACGAAGACCTTTCCGGCAACGAACGCTCGCTGCTCGAACTGCGTGTCGAAGGACAGATGGGAACCGCCATCATCGACCGCGACGGCAGCCGGGCTACCGCAACGGTCTATATCCTCGAAACTCCCGGCTTCGCCTACGACCGGGTACCTGTCAAAGGAATCGTCGTATCGAACGGCGCCAGTGCCAGCGTAGGGATCGGCGACGTGCTCAATTTCAGTAACCCCGAACGCCGTGCCCGCATCACCGTGACCTCACAGTCGGGACACACGCTCGACTGGTGGATCTATCTCGAAACCTACGATCCGTTCTTCCTCGGCACATGGCGCATCGTCGATGTCAAGCTGGCGTGCAACCAGCGGGTCAGCGGCGTCGGCGACGGAGCATGGACGACGCAGCTCAGCAGCGGCGAGTTCGGCACCTACGGACTTCCCGAATACGACGACCGGGTGACGATCACGCTCGGCGAGATTTCCGACAACGAACTCACCGGAACGCTCGTCCATTCGGCCGGCGACGACGGGGCATACGGCAATTTCTGGGGTGTCTACGCCCCTTACAGCGTCGAATCCCCGCTGGACATGAACCCGCGTCTGCGTCACCTGCTTCCGCCGGGCGAATCGCAGTGGACTCTCGACCTGACCACGAACCAGATGAAAATCACGCAGAACAACGTCTCTTCCACCATGATCTTCGGCACGGAAGGCAGCAACAGGCTTTTCCGCTTCCTGCTGCCCAGCGCCGCCGGAGAACCGGGACGTGATTCGTTCTACGACAACATGTGGCGCAGTTCGACGGAACTGTTTTACGTCATGTACAAGGTCGGCGACTGACCGCCGCGCAAAGAAAGAAACGGGGACTGCTTTCGAAAACAGTCCCCGTTTCTTTTCGATCCGAGCATTTCCGGCTTTGGAACCGGTTGCCCGAGCAATTCAATTTACTTGATGCGCTCGTAATACTCGCGGGTGCGGGTGTCGACGCGGATCTTGTCACCCGTGTTGATGAACAGAGGCACGCGAACCGTCGCACCGGTGTTGACCGTAGCGGGTTTGAGCGAGTTGGTCGAAGCGGTGTCCCCCTTGATGCCCGGCTCGGTATAGGTCACCTCCATGTCCACGATCGGGGGAAGCTCGGCCGAAAGCACGGTCTCCTTCTCGGTGTGGAACATCACCTCCACGATCTGGCCGTCGGCCATCAGGTCGTAGTTGGTGATCAGGTTCTTGTCGATGTTGATCTCCTCGAAAGTCTCGGTGTGCATGAAATGCGCCCCCAGGTCATCCTCGTAGGTGAACTGGTAGGGACGGCGTTCCACGCGTACGGGTTCGATCTTCGCCCCTGCCGAGAACGTATTGTCCAGCACGCGGCCCGATTCGAGGTTCTTGAGTTTGGTTCGTACGAAAGCGGGGCCTTTGCCCGGCTTCACATGCTGGAAATCCACGATTTGAAAGGTCTTGCCATCCATTTCGATGCACATACCGATCTTGATGTCAGCTGTAGTTGCCATAAGGTATTGTTTTGAATTGATTTTTTCGTGGGCGCAAAGTTATGAAAAAAATCCGGAATATCCTATTTCCCCCATTCATAGCGCTGTATATCGACCCCGAGCAATGCTGCGGCGCGGTCGGCGACCGTACCGCACAGCTCCTCGATGCCCTGCGGCGCGGCATAGAACGACGGCGATGCGGGCAGGATCACCGCCCCGGC
>OKSP01000286.1_pt1 | contig 32655 bp, 34 predicted proteins | sample 2434041 | NCBI WGS metagenome assembly OKSP01 (sample SAMEA3879593, study PRJEB24766) | human gut metagenome | biome: human-associated habitat; feature: feces | place: USA | collected 1985/1987
CGGTATTCTTGTTCAGCTGCGGCTCTCCACCGCATCCTCGATCAAGCGCAGGAACTCCACCCCATAGCGGGCTGCTTTTTTCTCGCCTACACCGGTGATGTTCAGCAGCTCGTCCAGGCTCAGGGGCTTTTTGCGGGCCATCTCCCGCAGTGTGGCATCGTTGAACACCATATAGGCAGGCAGATTCTGTTTGCCGGCCAGCCGCTTGCGCAGAGCGTACAGCCCCGCCAGCAGCTTTTCCTCAAATTCGGTCAGCGACTCGCTTTCTGCCGCAGCCGGGCGGCGGCGGGCCGGTTTGACCGGCGCGGCGGGCATCGACGCTGCTTCGGCAGCAGCCTGCGCAGCCAAACAGCAGGAACAGCTGCCGCAGCGGGCAGGGGCCTGCTCTCCAAAATAATTCAGGATGAACCCCCGCAGGCAGCGGGGCGTAGTGGAGTAAAAGGTCATGTACTTGAGCCGTTCCTCCGCCTTGCGGGCTGCCTCGGCCTTGACATCCGCCGGCAGGCCGTTGTCCGCCTCCTGCTCCTTTTCGATAAAAAAGCGGATGGTGCGCACATCGGTGCCGGAATACAGCAACGTACACCGGGCAGGGTCTCCGTCCCGCCCGGCCCGGCCTGCCTCCTGGTAGTAGCTTTCCAGGTCTTTAGGCATATTATAATGGATGACGAAGCGGACATTGGGTTTATCGATGCCCATGCCAAAGGCATTGGTGGCCACCATCACCTGCACACGGTCATACAAAAAATCGTCCTGGTTTTTGCGGCGCACCTCCGGCTCCAGCTTTGCGTGGTAAGCGGCCGCCCGGATGCCCCGGCTCTGCAAAAGACGGGTGGTATCGTCCACCTGGCGGGTGGTGCTGCAATAGACGATGCCCGAATTCTCCCCCTCCTGCAGCACCAGCTCCAGCAGAACAGACGGCTTCTCGCTGGGCAGCGCACGGCGGGTGGCAAAATACAGGTTTGGGCGGTCAAAGCTGGCGGTCACTTCATACGGAGCCTGCAGCGCCAGATGGGTGCGGATATCCTCCCGCACCCGGGCGGTGGCTGTAGCGGTAAAGGCCCCCACCACCGGACGCTGGGGCAGGCTGTCCACAAAGTCCCGGATGCGCAGGTAGCTGGGTCGGAAATCCTGCCCCCACTGGCTGATGCAGTGGGCCTCGTCCACCGTCACCATGCTGATGGGCTGCTCCTGGGCAAAACGCTGGAACCCCGGCATCTCCAAGCGCTCCGGCGCTACATAGATGATCTTATACCATCCTTCTCTGGCACGGCGCAGCATCAAAGCCTTTTGGTTATCGGTAAGGCTGTTGTTCAAAAAGGCCGCCGCTACACCTGCCTGTACCAGCGCCCCCACCTGGTCCTTCATCAAACTGACCAGGGGCGATACCACGATGGTGATGCCCGGCAAGGCCAGCGCCGGGACCTGGTAGCATAAAGATTTGCCTGCTCCGGTGGGCATCACCGCCAGCACATCCTGTCCGGACAAAAGCTTGGATACGATCTCTGCCTGGCCGGGCCGGAAGCGGTCATAGCCAAACACTTTCTTTAGGATCTCCTGGGGCTGCATCTCCCTCTCGCCTGCCTTTCTGGGGTCGGTCTTGCTGAAAAACAGGCGCCTTGCCTGTCACGATCTTTATCAGTATACCACGTTCCGCAGGGTTTTGGGCTGCTTTTACGTTCTAATTCATGAACAATCTACAAAAAGTCCGGGGATTTATGGCGGGGGATAGCATTTCCTGTACGAAAATGCTATACTGATACTACAATATTCCATCCCCCGGTACTGTCACTGGCGGATACCACAAGAAAATACTCTGCCGCCGTTGCCTGCCAGCGGCGGCGGCTTGCAAAGAGAGGTTTGACCTATGTCTCAAAAACTGATCACCTTCGCTGTGCCTTGCTACAACTCAGCGGATTATATGCGCCACTGTGTCCAGACCCTTCTGGCCGCCGGGGAAGACGCCGAGATCATCCTGGTGGACGACGGCTCCACCAAGGACGACACCCCCGCTATCTGCGATGAGTTTGCTGCCCAGTACCCCACCATCGTCAAGGCCATCCACCAGGAGAACGGCGGCCACGGTGAGGGCGTCAACCAGGGCCTGCGCAACGCCACCGGCCTGTACTACAAGGTGGTGGACAGCGACGACTGGCTGGATATCGACAGCCTGCAAAAGCTGCTAACCCGCCTGCGCACCCTGATCCAGCAGGACCTTGCCCCGGATATGCTGATCTGCAACTACGTGTATGAGCACGTGGAGGACGGCACCACCCACACCGTGCGCTATACCAACGTGTTCCCCACCGAGCGTCTGTTCAACTGGGTCCACGTGGGGCATTTCCGCCCGGACCAGCATCTGCTGATGCACTCGGTGATCTACCGCACCGAGGTGCTGCGCCGCTGCGGCATGGTGCTGCCCAAGCACACCTTCTATGTGGATAACATCTTTATCTACCAACCCCTGCCCTATGTCAAGAGCATGTATTACATGAACCTGGATCTGTACCGCTACTTCATCGGCCGGGCAGACCAGAGCGTCAATGAGAGCGTCATGGTCAAGCGGGTGGACCAGCAGCTGCGGGTCACCCGCCACATGATCGACTGCCAGGACCTGGACCAGCTGCAGAACACGCCGCGCCTGCGCAGCTATATGCTGCACTACCTGTCCATGATGATGGCGGTCAGCGACATCTTCCTGCTGCTGGACGGCAGCCCCGAAGCCTATGAGAAAAAGGCCGCCCTGTGGGAGTACCTCAAGACCCACACCAGCCCCCAGGTGTACCGCGCCATCCGCACCAGCATTGGCGGCGTGACCAACCAGTCCACCGCTTTGGGCAACAAAGTGGTGCTGAAGGGCTACCGCCTGGCCCGGAAGATCTTCAAATTCAACTGATCCTGCAAACATACAGGGGCCGCCCCAAAATGGGGCGGCCCCTGTTTTTTATTGCGGCTGCTGCGGGTCGTCCAGATACTCCAGCATCTGGATACGGGGCGGCAGTGCCGGGTCTGCATAGGGCAGCACTGATTGCTGGGCGGCTGTGTCCTCCGGCTCAGCGGGACCCAGCTCCAGCCAGAACGCCTCCTGCGGGTCCGGCAGCTCCGGGGTCTTGGTCTCCTCCGTCATACAAGACATCCCTCCTTTTGCATAAAGGATGCTGCGCCCGCCCATGCTTTATGCATCCGCATCTTAAAAGGAGGCTTTTTACCATGCATACCAGTGGATGGCGACCCTTTTGGACCGCCCTCTGGGCCGGGCTGCTGGTGCTGCTGCCCCTTGCCGGGGGCACGCTGCTGCTCACCCGTCAGGCCGCCCGCGCCCGTACCCAGACCGCCCAGCCCCAAAGCGGGGTGGCTGTGGCCCTGCCCCGCAAAAACCACCAGGCCACCCTGCTGCTCTGCCTGGCCGGAGATCAGCCGGGTTTTGTGCTGTGCTACCTCAACGCCAGCCAGAACTGTCTGCATCTGCTGACCCTGCCCGGCGAGCTGGACCTGCCCGCCGGTGCAGCAGGCAGCACCCTGGCCCAGTGCTACCACACCGCCGGGCCAGCCCGGTGCCGGGAGGCTCTGACCACAGCGCTGGCCCTGCCGGAGGACACCCTTTATCTGGCCCTGGCTCCGGAGCGGATGCAGGCGCTGGCTGCACCCTTTGGCACGCTGCGGGTCAGTTTTTCCGGCGCAGTCCCTGCCGAGACACTGCACCAAGCGGGGCTGACCGCTGCTGTGCAGACCATGACCGCCGCCGAAGCCGCCCGTCAGCTGACCCAGCTGGCAGAGCAGGCCGACCCTTACCCCCTAGCCTGCGCCCGGGCTGCGGTATGGGAGGCATTTTTCCGCCAGAAGCTGGAGCAGCTGCCTGCCGCCCTGCCGGATGCTCTGCGCAAGCAAAGCCCCCACGCCCTGACCGACCTGGCTGCCCAGGACTACTACCGTTTGGAGGAAACGCTGGAGTTCCTGGCCAACAACAGCGCAGAGATCCAGGCCGCCGCCCTTCCCGGTGCGCAGCAGGCAGGGCGCTACACCCTGACCGATGCTTCCCAGGCTGCGGTACAGAGCTTTTTCAACCTCAGCCCGGCCTGCGCACAATCCGCATCCGATAAGGAGCCATAACCCAGCACCAACGTCCCTTTGCAGCCCTGGGTGCTGCCGTCCAGACAATAATCACTGAGCAGCGCCACCCGCACCCCCTGCCGGGCCGCCATGCGGCGCAGGATGTGGTCCGGCGCCGGGTCCCGCAGGCGCAGCAGCAGATGCAGCCCGGTATGCAGCCCTTCCAGGGTGATCTCCCCCGGGCTGAACGCCCGGTCCAGCCCCTGCACCAGGCCATCCCGCCGGGCTTTATATGCCACCCGCTCCCGGGCCAGATGCCGGGCAAAATATCCGCCTGTGATAAAGCGGGCCAGCGTCTGCTGCTCAAAGCGGCCCACCGTGCCCGCATAGAGGGCGTAGGCCCGCTGCCAGGCAGGCAGCAGATGCTCCGGCAGGACCATATACGCAATGCGGATGCCGGGGGCAAGGCTCCGGGAACAGGTGGACAGATACACCACCGGCCCATCCGCCCCCGCCATGCCCTGCAAGCTGGGCAGCGGGCGGGTGTCAAAGCGGAACTCAGAGTCGTAGTCGTCCTCAATGATCAGCCGTCTGCCCTGCCCCCGTGCAGCCCAGTGCAGCAGCTCGGTCCGGCGGGGGGCCGGCATGGTGACTCCGGTGGGGAACTGATGGCTGGGGGTCACATAACACACCGCCGCACCGGAGTCCTCCAGCGCCTGCACCGACATCCCCTCCCGGTCCACCGGCAGGCAACAGCAGGACACCCCGTTGTTTTCCAGCACCTGCTTGGCCCGCGGGTAGCCGGGCGTTTCCACTGCCGCCGGGCCGGGCAGCAGCGGGGCCAGCAGCCCCAGCAGATACTCCAGCCCTGCCCCCACCACGATCTGATGGGCGCCGCACCGCACGCCCCGGTACTGGGCCAGATACTCTGCCAGCGCCTGCCGCAGCTCCGGGTCCCCTTGGGCATCCCCCGGCGCCAGCAGCTGCGGGCTGGAATACAGCAGTTCCTTTTGCAGCCGCGCCCAGGTCCGTGCCGGGAACAGCCCAGTATCCACCCCGCGGGTGGACAGATCCAGCTGCACCGGCGGTGCCGGAGCTGCCAGGGCTGGCTGCGCCGGCACCGGCTCCGGCAAAGGCGGCTGACAAAGGTTTGGCTGCACATAAAATCCGCTTCGGGGGCGGCTTTCTAGGTAGCCTTCCGCCGTCAGCATCTGGTACGCTGTATCCACCGTATTGATGGAGACCGATAGTTCTGCCGCCAGGCTGCGCTTGCCCGGCATCCGGGTCCCGGCCGGTACTGCCCCCGCCCGCAGCTCAGCCGTCAGGCTGCGGTACAGCTGCTCATACAGCGGCACCTGGGACCCCGGGTCCAGGGCCGTGGTCAGATGAAACACAAAAGACCCCCTCCTTTTGGGGGAAAGCCCCCCAAACTGATACCATAAAAAAACTTTATTCTGGGTATTCACATAGGTTCAGTTGCTCGTATAATAGGAGTATGCCGATCCGGCGCGGCAAAGTCAAGAGATCCGAGGGGGAATGTGAATCTATGTCTACTACTGCGATGTGGCTGCTGCTGGCAGCTGTGATTATTGCCATCCTATTTTTCAGCGTCCTGTACAAGCGGCGCTTCACCGTCCATGAACTGGCCCTGACCGGCGTAATGGCGGCGCTGAGCCTGGTGGCCTATCTTTTCTTCCGGCTGCCCTTTTACGGCGGAAGTTCCTTTCATCTGGGCAACACCTTCACGGCGCTGACGGCGCTGCTGCTGGATGGTGTTTCCGGCGGACTGGCCGGTGCCATCGGCCTGGCTCTGGCCGATATCCTGGCGGGAGACCCGGGTTATGCAGTGACCACCTTTGTGTTGAAATTCCTGATCGGCATCTGCTGCGGTGCTGTGGCCCACAAGCTGCTGCACCTGCGTGCGCTGGACCCCCACAGCAAGGGGTACCTGCTCAAGGTCTCGGCAGCTGCCGGGTCCGGCCTGCTGCTGAACGTGTTCACCGACCCTCTGCTGGGGTACTTCCGCAACGTGTACATTTTTGGCCAGCAGTATACTGTGGCCCAGGCTCTGTCCAAGGTAGCCGGGGGCGTCACCCTGGTCAACAGCATCGTTTCTACGATCTGCGCTGTGGCGCTTTACCTGGCGCTGCGCCCTGCCCTGGAGCGTGCCAACCTGCTGCCCAAGCACAAAAACTGAGCGCTCTGCCCCGTTTGCAAAACAACAAATATTCCGATCCTTTTGATGGCTGGCGGGTCTCCGCCGGCCATTTTTTGCGCCGACACCGGCCGCCGGCATAACCGCCGCCCCAAGCTCATATGCTGTTCATGAAGTCTTGAACGATTGGGGAGGAATGGGCATTGTTTGTGGTCACATTAAACCGAAAAAACCTAAAAACACTGGGTCTGGGCGCTATGTGCTGCGCACTGGTGGTATGCAGCGCCCTGCTGGGGCGGTACATCAGCGGGCGCACCGTCACCGCAGGGGCCAGCGTATCCGGAAAGGTAGAGAACGCACAGGACATCCAGACCTGGTTCACCGGCTATGGACTAGAGGTGGACGGTGCCTCCATCACCGCCGACAAGGTCAAGATCCCCCGCAAGTGGGATGACAGCTTTGCCGCTTTTAACAGCGTGGTCCAGCAAAGCGGTCTGGACCTGGCCCGCTACAAAGGCAAAACGGTGGAAAAATGGGTCGCGCTGATCCCCGCCGCCAGCAAAGGCGACCAGAGCAGCTACGGCGTACTTTTGGTGTACAAGAAAAAACCGGTCGGCGCCTATCTGCTGCAAAAACCCTCCGGTCTGGTCACCGGGCTAAAAGACGCCCAGGCTACTATGGCACAGCAGGTCTCCGGCGAGGATTTCTCCGGGGATTGGGGGGAGCGTCACGACGATGCGCTGAACCAACGGGCACAGCAGACCTCCGGTGAGGACTTTGCCGGGGACTGGGGAGAGCGCCACGATGAAGCTCTGACCCAGAACGCACAGCAGACCTCTGGCGAGGATTTTGTAGGCGAGTGGGAGTCCGGTCAGAAAGCACAGCAGACCTCCGGCGAGGATTTTGTGGGCGAATGGGAATCTGGTCAGAACGCACAGCAGACCTCCGGCGAGGATTTTGTGGGCGAATGGGAGTCCGGCAGCAGCCAGGCACAGTACACCGACCTGCCCCTGGATGCCGAGGGATATCCGGTAGATTGAGCAGAAAAAAGAAGAATTCTGCGCCGACTGGAATTTCAACTAAAAACTTCTGTAAATATGCAACAAAAATCATCCGTAAAAATTGGCACTATAAAAGGGTGAAAAAAACTCTCACAAGGTTTATAATAGATTTAACAGCTTTGCCCTTATCTTATATAAGGGCAAAGCCTGCCCGGCCCTTTTGAGAGCCGAGGGATGAATGAAGGAGAAAATGATCATGAAGGAATTCCAGTACACGATTAAGGATGCCTGCGGCATCCACGCACGTCCGGCCGGTCTGCTGGTCAAGGTCGTGAAGGGTTTTGGCAGCACCGCCACCCTGGAGAAGGCTGGCAAGAGCTGTGACCTGCGCAAGCTGATGGCTCTGATGGGCATGGGCGTCAAGCAGGGCGACACCATCACCGTGAAGGTGGAGGGTGACGACGAAGAGGCCGCAGCCGCAGCTATCCAGCAGTTCCTGACCGAGAACGTCTGATAAGCTGGGAGTTGTCGGCGTCCCCACACGGCGACAGTGCAACAAAAGCGAGCCCTCGCGGGGATATTCTGCGAGGGCTTTTTGGGTTTTGTGCGGCACTGCCCCTAAAAGCAAAGCAAAACTTGTGTATGAAGAAGGAGAATGAGCAATGCAGGTAGGTACCGGTAAAAGCATTTTGAATGGCATTGCGGTCGGCAAGCTGAAGATCTACAAAAAAAAGAGCACGGTCATCTCCACATGCCCGGTCAAGGACACCGCTATGGAGCTGGAGCGGTTTGAGCAGGCACGGGCCAAAGCCATCGAACAGCAGACCGCTTTGTACGAAAAAGCCCTGGACGAAGCCGGCGAGGACATTGCAGAGGTGTTCAACATCCACGCCATGATGCTGGATGACGACGACTTTGTGGATGCCATCAAGGATATCATCCAGAACCAGATGATGTGCGCCGAGTATGCGGTCAAGACCGCCGGCGACAACCAGGCCGCCGTTTTTTCCGCTATGGACGACCCCTATCTTCAGGCCCGCAGCGCCGATGTCATCGACATCGCCCAGGCGATGCTGGACATCCTGCAGGGGGTGGACAACGCCAGCCTGCAGGGCACTGAGCCCTGCATCCTGGTAGCGGAGGACCTGGCCCCCTCGGAGACGGTGCGTATGGACAAGAGCCTGCTGCTGGGCTTTATCACCCGGGAGGGCAGCTCCAACAGCCACACCGCTATCCTGGCCCGCAGCATGAACATCCCTGCTCTGATCCAGTGCAAGGACATCCAGGACGACTGGGACGGCAAGATGGCCGTAGTGGACGGCTACAACGCCTGCGTCTATGTAGACCCCACCCCCGACCTGCTGCAGAGCCTCAAGGCCCGCCAGCAGGAGGACCAGAAGAAGCAGGCTCTGCTGCAGGAGCTGAAGGGCAAGCCCAACGCCACCCTGGACGGCCGCAAGATCAATGTTTTTGCCAACATTGGCGGCATGAGCGATGTGGGCGCTGTGCAGCAGAACGACGCCGGCGGCGTGGGCTTGTTCCGCACCGAGTTCGTCTACCTGAACTGCAAGGACTACCCCACCGAGGACTATCAGTTCGAGGCTTACAAGCAGGTGCTGGAAAGCCTGGCCCCCAAAAAGGTCGTGGTGCGCACCTGTGATATCGGCGCAGACAAGACTGTGGAGTACATGAAGCTGGACCACGAGGAGAACCCTGCCCTGGGCTACCGCGCCATCCGCATCTGCCTGACCCGCAAGGATTTCTTCAAGACCCAGCTGCGTGCCCTGCTGCGGGCTTCTGCCTACGGAAACATGAGCATCATGTTCCCCATGATCACCAGCCTGCGGGAGCTGCAGGATGCCAAGGCCATCCTGCAGGAGTGCCGCCAGGAGCTGCTGGCCGAGGGCAAAAAGGTGGGCGAGAACATCGAGGTCGGCACCATGATCGAGACCCCCGCCGCTGTCCTGATCGCAGACGATCTGGCCGCTGAGTGCGACTTCTTCTCCATTGGCACCAACGACCTGACCCAGTACACCTGCGCCCTGGACCGCCAGAACGCCAAGCTGGAGCCGTTCTTCAACCCCCATCACCCGGCTGTGCTGCGTGAGATCCAGATGACCATCGACGCAGGCCACCGCCACGGCATCTGGGTGGGCATCTGCGGTGAACTGGGCGCAGACACCGCCCTGACCGAGACCTTCCTGCGCATGGGCATCGACGAATTGTCGGTAAATACCAAGAGCGTGCTGCCGGTGCGCAAGATCATCCGCAGCCTGGATCTGAGCAAGCCCTCTGTAAAGTAACGCTTCTGTTTTCCCCCGGCCCAGAGCCGGGGGATTTTTATTTTGCGGCCCGGACATTCCCCCAATTTTTAGAAAAAAACAACAAATCCCCTGCAAAACACTTTGCAACGCTAAAGTAAGATGCTATACTATGGGATAAGGTACGCGCCGCTGCGCACCATTGCCACAGGAGGAACATCATGACCCAATTTTTGATCCGCTGCTTCATCAAACACCCGGAGGATACCGCCTCCCCCGCTGTCCGCACCGCCTACGGCAACCTGGCCAGTGTGGTGGGCATGGCCTGCAACCTGCTTTTGTGCCTGGGCAAGCTGGCCGCCGGAACGCTGTTCGGCTCCATTGCCATCATGGCCGACGCACTGAACAACCTTTCGGACGCATCCTCCAACCTGGTCAGCCTGGTGGGGTTCCGCCTGGCGGCCAAAGCCCCGGACGAAAAACACCCCTACGGCCATGCACGGTACGAGTACCTGGCCGGACTGGTGGTCAGTGTCACCATTCTGGGCATCGGGTTTTCTCTGCTGAAAGAATCGGCTGTGCAGCTCTATCGGCCGGATGCCATGGTATTCAGCTGGGTATCGGTGGGGGTGCTGGCTGCTTCCATCGCCGTAAAGCTCTGGCTCAGCGGCTTCTGCCGCAAGGTGGGCGGCATCATCCGCTCCGACACACTGCTGGCAGCCGCCGCCGACAGCCGCAACGATGTGCTGAGCACCGGCGCCGTGCTGCTTTCCACGTTTGTTTACCGCTTTACCGGCTGGACCCGGCTGGATGCTCTGATGGGCCTGGCTGTGTCCGCCTTTATCCTTTGGTCGGGCTGGCATCTGGTGCTGGAGACCCTCAGCCCCCTGCTGGGCGAATGCCCGTCGCCGGAGCTGGTGGAGCACATTGAGCAGACCGTGATGAGCTACCCCGGCGTGCTGGGCGTCCACGACCTGATGGTACACGACTACGGCCCTGGCCACCAGTTCGCCTCGGTCCATGTGGAGCTGCCTGCTGAAAGCGACCCCCTGAAAGGCCATGACCTGATCGACCGCATCGAGCGGGACTTCTGGGTCAATGACCGGATGCAGGTCACCATCCACTACGACCCCATCGTTACCTCGGATGCGCAGGTGGGTGCGCTGCGCGCCCGGCTGGCCGAGTATGTGCGGCAGCTGGATGCCCGCATCTCCCTGCACGATCTGCGCATCGTCCCCGGGGATACCCACACCAACGTATTGTTTGACCTGGCCCTGCCCGCCGGTTATGCCGGGGACTACAAGCAGCTGCTGAACCAGGTGCGGCAATTTGTTATCCAGCAGGACCCCAAATACATCCCCATCATCAAATTGGAGCAGAGCTACGCCGCCCCCGGCGGCCAATAAGCCCCGCCCCCATCCAGGAAGGAGGACCCTCTTTTGCTCAACGAGACCTATCGCAGGATGCTGGACCACAAAAGCGTGATCCGGGAGACCTTTATGTATGGGCGGCAGCGGGCTGCCCAGATCGGGGCCGAAAATGTCTTTGATTATTCTTTGGGCAACCCCAGCGTCCCCTGTCCGCCCCAGCTGACCCAGGCTATGACCGGTCTGCTGGCTTCCGCCGACCCGGTGGAGCTGCACGGTTACTGCCCCAGCCAGGGGGACCCGGCCTTTCGCAGGGCCGTAGCCGCTCAGCTGGAACGGCAGTTTGGCCTGCCCTACACGCCGGAGCACATCTTCCCCACCACCGGCGCTGCTGGCGCCATTGCCCATGCTGTGCGGGCCATCAGCACCCCGGGGGAACAGGTGCTCACCTTTGCCCCCTACTTCCCGGAATACGGGCCGTATGTGGCTGGCACCGGTGCGGAACTGGCCGTCGTGCCCCCGCAGATGCCGGACTTTCAGCCCAATCTCGAGGCGCTGGAGCAGATGCTCTGCCCCCGCACCGCCTGTGTGCTGATCAACACCCCCAACAACCCCTCCGGCGTGGTCTACTCTGCCCAGACCCTGACCCGCCTGGCCGAAGTGCTGGAACGCAAGAGCCGGGAGTTTGGCCACCGGATCTACCTGGTCAGCGATGAGCCTTACCGGGATATCGTGTTCGACGGCGGCACCGCCCCGTATCCGGCGGCTTTCTACCCCCATACCCTGACCTGCTTCTCCTACTCCAAAAGTCTGAGCATCCCCGGGGAGCGGCTGGGCTATGTAGCGGTTTGTCCCGGGTGCGAAGGGGAGGATGTTCTGGTGGACATGATGGCCCAGATCTCCCGCTTTACCGGCCACAACTGCCCGCCCAGCCTGCTGCAGCGAGCCGTGGCCCAGTGCCAGGGCGTCACCAGCGACCTGGCCGTATACCAGACCAACATGGAGCTGCTGTATGATGCACTGACCCGCCTGGGCTTTGAAGTCCAGCGCCCCGGCGGCACCTTTTATATCTTCCCCAAGGCGCTGGAACCGGATGCCGCAGCTTTTTGCCGCAAAGCGCGGGAATTTGACCTGCTGCTGGTGCCCAGCGACAGTTTTGGCGTGCCGGGCTATGTGCGCCTAGCCTACTGCATCGATACCGACAAGGTACGCCGCAGCCTGCCTGCTCTGGAACAGCTGGCCAACGCCTACCGCTGAGATCCAACCGCTGCCTGCGGTCCGCATCGACCGGGACGATAGAACCTCTGAGGAAAGGGAAACGCACTATGGAAAAGATCAAAATGACCACCCCTCTTGTTGAGATGGACGGCGACGAGATGACCCGTGTGCTGTGGCAGATGATCAAGGACGAACTGATCCTGCCCTTTGTGGAGCTGAACGCCGAGTACTATGACCTGGGCCTGCCCAATCGGGATGCCACCGGGGATCAGGTGACCATGGATGCAGCACTGGCCAATAAAAAATACGGTGTATCGGTCAAGTGTGCCACCATCACCCCCAATGCGCAGCGCATGGATGAGTACCATCTGCACGAGATGTGGAAAAGCCCCAACGGCACCATCCGGGCCGTGCTGGACGGCACCGTATTCCGCGCCCCCATCATGATCGACTGCATCCACCCGGTGGTGAAGAACTGGAAAAAGCCCATCACCATTGCCCGCCATGCTTATGGCGACGTGTACAAGTGCACCGAGTTCCGCATCCCCGGCCCGGGCAAGGCAGAGCTGGTCTTTACGGGTGCGGACGGCACCCAGCAGCGGGCCACGGTGTTCCCCTTTGAGGGGCCGGGCGTGCTGCAGGGACAGTACAACAAGGACGATTCCATCCGCAGCTTTGCCCACAGCTGCTTCAACTACGCTTTGGATGTCAAGCAGGACCTGTGGTTCGGCGCAAAGGACACCATCTCCAAAAAATACGACCACACCTTCAAAGATATCTTCCAGGAAGTGTATGACCAGGAGTTCCGCCCCCAGTTCGAGGCGGCAGGCATCACCTATTTTTACAGCCTGATCGATGATATCGTTGCCCGTGTGATCCGCAGCGAGGGCGGCTTTGTCTGGGCCTGCAAAAACTACGATGGCGATGTGATGAGCGACATGGTGTCCACTGCCTTTGGCTCTCTGGCTATGATGACCAGCGTTCTGGTCAGCCCGGACGGAAAGTACGAGTACGAGGCCGCTCACGGCACGGTGACCCGCCATTATTACCGCTATCTGAAGGGCGAAAAGACCTCCACCAACCCCATGGCTACCATTTTTGCCTGGACCGGTGCGCTGAAAAAGCGGGGTGAGCTGGACGGCCTTGCCGACCTGGTGGATTTTGCCCAGAAGCTGGAGACCGCCTGCATCGACACCCTGAATGACGGCATCATGACCAAGGACCTCTGCTCCCTGGCCGAGGGCATCACCCCCACCGCCGTGGACAGCGAGGGCTTCATCCGGGCGATCCGTGCCCGCCTGGAGGAAAAGCTGGGGGCGTAAGAGCCAAAGCCGCCTGCTTTCTTCCTTGAGAAAAGCGGGCCATGGCCCACTCTAAAACAAAAAAGACCGGCGGACGCCAGAACGTCCGCCGGTCTTTTTTGTTGTTTTGGTGGGGCTGAAAGTCCTCAGCCAATGTAGCTGATATTTACGTCGATATCGCCGCCATAGCCATTGATGCGGGCGGTACAGGTACCCTGCCACATATCACAGCCAATACCGGGACTGGGTATGCCGTAGTGGGCGTTCCACAAGCTGTATCCGGTCAGTTTGCTCATATCCAGCCGCTTATTGAACCAGCTGGTGGAAGCATACACGCCTGCCCGATAGCCCAGCGCCTGCACCTCGTTGCAGAATGCCACTGCGCACTTGGTGCGGTCCTCCACGCCCAGGCCATCTGCCCGGCCGGTGCCGCCCGGTGCGCCGGAAGCCTCGGTATCAAAGTAGATGGGGTAGTCCAGCTGGCGGCCGTTCAGCACATACCAGCAGCCCTGGGCTTCCTCCATGGCTTCCTGTTCATTGACCGCCTGGGTGAAGAAGTAGACACCCACCCGCAGACCCGCATTGCGGGCATTGGTGAAGTGCTGTTCAAACATGGGGTCCAGCACCAAAGCTCCGCTGCCGTAGCCGCGGTAGCCGATGCGGATCATGACAAACTCTGCGCCTGCCTGCTTGACCTTGGCCCAATCCACGTTTTGCTGGTACTTGGAAACATCCACGCCGAAGGTGGCAGGCTGCTGCACACCGCTGGCATCAAAGTAATACAGCTTGCCGTCAATGGACTGGATGCCGGTCAGGGGCTGGTTGGTGTTGGGGTCATAATAATAGGTCTTATCGTCCACGGTGCGCCAGCCGGAATACTTGGGTTTGCCGAACAGCAGCTCCCACAGCCAGCGGAAGAAGCCGTTCTCATCCTCAAAACCGGCGGCCTGCGTCTCATCCAGCAGGCCCGCGTCCAGTGCCTGCCGGATCTGCTCCGGGGTCAGCATCACCGGGTTTTCCTCGGCCTGCTCTGCTGCCCGCTGGGCTGCGGAGTCATTCTCCTGCGCCGGGGCAGGCGGGGCCATGGGGTCCTCCGCTGCCAGGGCCGGAGTCTCGGTCAGCAGCAGCGGCAGGGAGTTCTCCTCCTCGATGCTGCCCATCGGCACCGCTGTCGGCTGCTCTGCCGACACTTCCGGCTGCTGCACGGGGGCAGGTTCCGGCTGGACCGGAGCGGGCTCTGCCGGAGCCTCCGGGCTTTCTGCCGCGGGGACTTCTGCCTTTTCTGCCGGGGCAGGCTCTGGCTGCACAGGCTGGGGTGCGGGGGCAGGCTCCGGCTGGGTCTGCGCCTGCACGGCGTGCTGCACCGTCTGCTCTGTCTGCTCGCTCTGCACCGGCTGCACGGTCTGCTGCTCTGTGCGCACAGCGGCAGGCTCCACCGCAAGGCCAGTGGGCTGGGTGACCAGCAGCGCTGTGGTGCCCACTCCGCCGACGGTCAGTGCCAGGGCCATCACACCGGCAGCCACTGCCTGGCCGATGCTGCGGCCTACCCCCTGATTCGATGAAAACAACCTTCTCCGCTTCATGCCGCTTCTCTGCCTCCCAGCTGATTGGTAAATTAAGGGGCCTGCCCTGTTTGCTTCTGACGGCCTTCCGCTGCCACGGAAAACCATGCAATTCACATTTAGTATACACCCTGCCCCCATCCCTCGTCAATCAGCGGGACGGGTCGGCCGGCCGGGCTGCGGATAAAACGCAGCACCCCCATGGGAGATACGTCCCAACCGGGCAAAAGATTGCACCCAGGGCAAAAAATCCGATTTTCGCAGCAAAAATGCGGGTTCGGTCTTGCTGTCTTGACAGGTGTATGGTATGATATGAGGCGCACACCGGCCCGGCCGGTATCACGAAAACAGGAAAGGCGGCTGCAACCGTTATGTCAAATGTAAAAAAATTCTTAACACGCAAGGATATCGTCATCACACCCCAGCGTTACCTGGTGGAAGCCCTGGGCGCAATGGCGCAGGGCCTGTTTGCCAGCCTGCTGATCGGCACCATCATTAAGACGCTGGGCCAGCAGACCGGCCTGGAGGCGCTGGTGGAGCTGGGCGGCTACGCCAGTGCCATGAGCGGCCCCGCCATGGCCTGTGCCATCGGCTGGGCGCTGCACACTCCGCCGCTGGTATTGTTCAGCCTGATCACGGTGGGCTACTCGGCCAACGCCCTGGGCGGTGCAGGCGGGCCGCTGGCGGTGCTGATCATCGCCATTGTTGCTTCTGAGCTGGGCAAGGCCGTCAGCAAGGAGACCAAGGTGGATATCCTGGTCACTCCGCTGGTCACCATCCTTACGGGTGTGGGCCTGTCCATGCTGATCGCTGCCCCCATCGGCGCAGCGGCCAGTAAGGTGGGCACCCTGATCATGTGGGCCACCGAGCAGGCGCCCCTGGTCATGGGCATCGTGGTATCCGTGGTGGTGGGTGTGGCCCTGACCCTGCCCATCTCCTCCGCAGCCATCTGCGCTGCGCTGGGTCTTACCGGCCTGGCAGGCGGTGCGGCTGTGGCTGGCTGCTGCGCCCAGATGGTGGGCTTTGCGGTGATGAGCTTTAAGGAGAACGGCCTGGGCGGCCTGGTGAGCCAGGGTCTGGGCACCAGTATGCTGCAGATGGGCAACATCGTCAAAAACCCCCGCATCTGGATCGCTCCCACCCTGGCCAGTGCCATCACCGGCCCTCTGGCTACCTGCCTGTTCCATCTGGAGATGAACGGTGCCGCCGTGTCCTCCGGTATGGGCACCTGCGGTCTGGTGGGTCAGATCGGCGTATACACCGGCTGGGTCAACGATGTGGCCGCCGGTGTGAAAGCCGCTATCACCCCCATGGACTGGATCGGTCTTGTACTGATCTGCTTTGTTCTGCCTGCCGTGCTCAGCGTGGTCTTTTGCGAGATCGAGCGCCGCATGGGCTGGATCAAGGACGGCGACCTGAAACTGAACGGCTGATCTTCCCCCAAAAAACACAACAGGCCCCCTGCGCCGGATGCGCAGGGGGCCTGTTTTTTGTATCCTCTCAGAGGGAGGCTTCCAGCGCCAGCTTTTTGCCATCCAGCACCGCCTCGGTCAGTTCATCGCCTTTATAGACAAGCTTCAGCGAGAAAAAAGGCCGCTGCTGTTCCAGCAGACGGAAAAAGATTTTATCCCCCTCCCAGATCGGCAGCTGGGGCACCCGGCTTTTAGGCACCCATTCCAGCACGCCCTCGCTGCACGCATCGCCGGGGATCATCTCCCCCTCCCACTGGTCCGCAGTAAACAGGTGCATATATTCGGTCAGCCCATCCAGCACAAAGGTCACGATACCCCGGAACTGCCACCGCAGCAGCCGCAGACCGGTCTCCTCCTGCACCTCCCGGCACAGACATTCTTCCGGGCTTTCAAACGGCTCAAACTTGCCGCCCACCCCGATCCATTTATCCTTATTCATATCCTGCTGCTTTTTGACCCGGTGCAGCATCAGCCATGCACCGTCCTTTTCCAGATAACAGAGGGTGGTATTGATCGCCTGCGTGGAATTGTCCATCGTTTTTTCTCCTTTTCGTATACAAAACGGGAACAGCGCCCCTTCGACACCGCTTTTGTCCAGGGCGCTGTTCCGTTTATTGCAGCTTAGCTGCACTTCTTTTTTGTTGTTTGCTTATTTGCGGCTGGCACGTCCCTTGCCTGCGCTGTTCAGCTTGCGCACCAGGTCGTTCTGGTGTTTGCGCTGGGGCGGTGTGGGCTGGGGAGAGGGATGCTCCTCGGCACAGGCTGTGGTCTGAGCTGTATTGGGGTCTACCCGCACCAGATCCCACTCCTGGTTTCCGCCGGACACAAAGTTCCAGATCTGCGCACGGGCGCCGTTGGAGGTATCCATCCCCACCAGGTCGATGTATTTGTCTGCCAGCACGCTGCGGATGCGGATGCGTCCGTTCCGGGTGGGCTCCAGCGTCCAGCACTGGCTCATCCCGCTGGTGCGGGCCCACTGGTGCAGCCAGGTGCCTTCCACCACGCCGCCCAGGGACAGATCGATGACCTTGCCGGTGAAACGGTTGCAGATGCGCCAGCGCCCATCTCCCGCATCAAGGAACTGCCACTGCTGCCAGGGATGACCGGCATAGGACCACAGCTGGATCGCAGCGCCGTTCTCGGTATTGAAGTCCTTTACCTCCAGCACCTTTCCATTCGGGGCCTTGATCAGATAATATTCATTTTCCAGTAATACGACCTGCGATGCCTTTGCCATGCTCACCGCTCCTTTCCGTGTCTGTGACATTTTGAGCAGCGATCTGCTCAAAGGATGCAGTCCGCTTCTCTTTGTTCCATTATATCCCATAAAGGCCCGGGCAACAAGTTCACTTTTGGATAAGCTTTTCCTCGCTTTTTTGGGCAGATTGCACACCCCGTTCTATTCCCCCTTTCTGCGGCCGCACCGACTTCAAACCGCACATTCGGGCGGCCGTTCTGTGTGCAAACAGCACCAAGATCCCGCCTTTGGACGGTACGTTCCGCACCGTGCGCCTATTGCGGACAAAACCGGTTTTTTACGCCATTTTTATACCGCATCGCACGCCATATGCGGACACTTCTCCCGCTTGAAAAAGTAAAGCGCATTTCGGCACTTCACTTTCATGATTTCAGTGTTTTTCAGTCCAGGCTTTGATTTCTTTCATCTTTCGCAGCATTGACTTTATCTTCAAAATGCGTTATAGTATGGTTGCAGAGGGGTGCACACCACCCCGTACCACACCACACCGGGTGACCCGCTGGGCCCCATATCCTAATAGGAGGTTTGACTATGTACTACTATATTCTTGGTTTTGGCATCGCCTGCTTGATCCTTGCCGGTATCAGCAGTATGGACACGGTATATATCAAACCGGCCCAGATCGTGATCAAAGCTCTGTTGTGGCCCTTGACTTTACTGGACGCGGCTGTACACGCCATCGGTCATCCTTCCTCCGGTCGGCCTCATTCCCCTGCCGCACTGTAATGCTCTGACTATTTCCGTCCCCCTATTTATAAAAACCGAAACGGCAGACAGGCCGCTGCAAAGCCCATTCCCGGGCGGCAGCGGCCTGTCTGCTTTTTCCTGCCGCAAAAGGCGCGGTTCCGCCCTTGTCGCCAGACGGGGCACTGTGGTAAAATAGGGCCAGGGTACACCCCTTTATAAAACAAGGAGCCAAATGGGAGGGGAACAATATGACCAACGAGACTTTGGACACCATCCGCAGCCGGCGCAGCTGCCGGAGCTACCTGCCCACCCAGATCACCGAGGAGGAATTGTCTGCGGTGCTGGAAGCCGGGACCTATGCCGCCAGCGCTATGGGCCGCCAGAGCGCCCGCATCCTGGTGGTGCAGGACCCTGCGGACCGTGCCCTGCTTACCCGGATGAACGCCGCTGTTATGGGCACCGACAGCGACCCCATGTACGGCGCCCCCACCATCCTGGTGGTGCTGGCAGATGCCAACGCCCGCAATGCCGTGCAGGATGGCAGCCTGGTAATGGGCAACCTGATGCTGGCCGCCGCCTCCCTTGGGCTGGGCAGCTGCTGGATCAACCGTGCCCGTGAGATGTTCGACACCCCGGAGGGCAAGGCCCTTTTGCGCCGCTGGGGCGTAGAGGGCGATTGGATCGGCGTGGGCAACTGCATCCTGGGTTACCCCGCTGCCGACCCCAAACCCGCTGCTCCCCGCAAGCCGGATTATATCCTGCGGGTGAAATGACCCGCACCGTGTTACAAAAAGGAGAATTATGAAGCCTGATTACAAACTGGTGGCAAAAGCCAAATACATCCACATGACCGCAGACCTGGCCGCAGAGCTTTGGGGCGAGGTCTACGCCCGCTATTACCCCGCCAAGCAGCTGAACCAGCTGATCCAGCAGCTGCAAAGCCCCGAGGCCATTGAGGAGGACATCGACAACGACGTCAACTACTTCCTGGTATTTCTGGGGGATAAGCTGGTGGGCTACTTTGCCTGGAAGATGGAAAACACCGCCCTGCACCTGCTGCATCTCTACCTGAAGCCCGCCTACCGCGGCAAGGCGCTGGGCCGGGACATCCTGCTCTCCTGCGAGCGTCTGGCCCGGGGCGAAGGCCGGGGCCGGGTGCGCTGCGAGGTGTACGACAAGGCACTGCCGGTGCAGCAGTTCTTCAAGGCACGGGGCTACCGTCCCCTGCGCCCCGCAGAGGAGACCGTTGCCGGACTTCTGCCCCGGACAGAATTCGAGCACACCCTGTAAAAAGTTGTGCTGTACCATGCCGGACCGCCCTATCCCCCATTGCATTTTTTCTCTTTTTGTACTACACTAATGTAGTGCAATGAAGTGTCCGCCCCGCCGGGCACACAACGAGAAAGGAGCCGTCCCCTATGGCCAAAGATCACCCTACCGGAAAATCCGGCCTGTACGAAGCCATGCTCCGGCTGGAAACGCCGGAGCAGTGCTACCGTTTTTTGCAGGACGTATGCAGCTATGCAGAGCTTAGTGCAATGGAGCAGCGCTACAACATTGCAGAACTGCTGGCGGACAAGTGCATCTATACCGAGATCATGGAAAAGACAGGCGCGTCCAGCGCCATCATCAGCCGGGTCAGCCGGGTATTGAGCAAGGAGGGCAGCATGCTGCGCACCCTGCTGGATGCCCCCGACCCCAAAAAATAAAAGAAGGTACATTCTATCATGAAAAAAGCCGTTGTATTTTTTGCCGATGGCACCGAGGAGTGCGAGGCCCTGTTGGTGGTAGACCTGCTGCGCCGGGCCAATGTTCAGGTAACGGTGGCCTCTGCGTCGGGGCGGCTGGAACTGGAGACCAGCCACGGCATCCGCATGACGGCCGATGCGCTGGCCGAGGATCTGGACTATACCGACACGGATCTGGTCGTGCTGCCGGGCGGCATCCCCGGCACCCCCAACCTGGCGGCTAATCCGGCGGTGACCGCAGCGGTCACCGCCTGCGCCAAGGCAGGCAAAAAGGTAGCCGCCATCTGTGCTGCCCCCAGCATCCTGGCACAGCTGGGCCTGTTGGAAGGCAAGCAGGCCACCGCCCACGCCTCCTTCCAGGACAAGCTGGCCGGTGCTGCCGTACTGGACCAGGAGGTCGTGGTGGACGGCAACATCACCACCAGCTACGGGCTGGGCGGTGCGATCCCGTTTGCTTTGGAGCTGGTGCGCCAGCTGGCAGGCGAACAGGAAGCCCAGCGGGTCCAGCAGGCCATCGCCTACCGGCACTAAGGCAGCACGCTGCTTGGAGCTAGCAGCAGTCCAACCGTTCATCCACTCTGGGGCAGGCTTCGGCTTGCCCCGATTTTATATCCAAAGGAGTGCGTATCTATGCGCTTTATCACCTGCCGCACGCCGGACGGCTCTCTGGTCCCGGCCATCCTCTCCCCAGACGGGAACACCGTCTGGCCTTTGCGCTGGCTGGGTCTGCCTGCAGAGACCCTGGCAGAGGCCATTCCGCTGCTGACGCCCCAGGTCCGGGCCGGTCTGTCTCTGGCCTTGGGGGGCATTCCCGGCATCCCGCGGGAGGCCGTCCAGCTGGACAGCCCCATCCCCCACCCTGTCCAGGACGTGATCTGCCTGGGCATCAACTACCTGTCCCACTCGGAGGAGGCAGAGCGCTACTCTGCCCAGGCTTTTGCCGCCCCGCATACGGATGCCATCTACTTTTCCAAACGGGTCAGCCGGGCTGTGCCGGACGGGGCCGCCATCCCGCCCCACACCCGTTTGGTCAAAAAGCTGGACTACGAGTGTGAGCTGGCGGTCGTCATGGGGCAGGACGCCAGAGACCTGACCCCCGGCCACACACAGGATGCTGTATTTGGCTACACCATCCTGAACGACGTCTCTGCCCGTGACCAGCAGACCGCCCACAAACAGTGGTATTTTGGCAAAAGTCTGGACGGCTTTGCCCCCATGGGGCCCTGCATCGTCACCGCAGACGAGTTCGACACCTACCCGCCCCGGCTGGGGCTGCGGTGCTGGGTGAACGACCAGCTGCGCCAGGATGCCAACACCGCCCAGCAGATCTTTGACATCGACCATGTGCTGTGCGAGCTGACCGCTGGTATGACCCTGCGGGCGGGCACCATCATCGCCACTGGCACCCCCGCCGGCGTGGGCATGGGGATGCAGCCTCCCTGTTTTTTGCAGCCCGGAGACGTGGTCCGCTGCGAGATCGAGGGCATTGGGACCCTGACAAACCCGGTGGGCGAGGCCGATCCGGAGCCTGAGCTTAACTCCTAAAAGTATTTTTTCGGCAGCATTTTGCTATTCGTTATTGATTTTGTCAAAAGTTCGGGGTTGTTCATAATAAGTTCACAATAAATTCATCTCTCGTTCATGCAATTCCGGTATAAGTATGGCAGCACAGGGCACACGTCGCCCTGAACCGGAAAAATGGCCTGCTTGCAGCAGGCACGGACTGCCGCGCGCCGCGCAGCAACGGATAAACGGAAAGGACATATGTTTTATGAAGATTGGAATTTGGGAACTGGCGCTGATCGTCGTGGTGGCATTCATCTTTATTGGCCCGGATCAGCTGCCGGTCTACGCCCGTAAGTTCGGTAAGATGCTGCGGGATCTGCGCAAGTACACCGGCGCCGCTTCGGAGGAGATCCAGAAGAACGTGGTGGAACCTCTGAATGAGATCCAGGCCCCCCTGAAGGAGGCCGTTGCCCCCCTGACCGACCTGAAGAACGATATTGACAACAGCATGCGGGATGTGACCAAGAGCTTTGCCAACATCGGCAAGACCAGCAAGACCGAGGCCGAGGCCGCTGCCCAGCAGGAGGAAGTTGCTGAGCTGGAGGAAGTCGCCGAGCTGGAAGAGCTGGAGGATACCACCGAGAACAAGGCCGAGACCCCCGCTGCGGAGGAAGCAAAGCCGGAACCGGCCGCCGCTGAGACCGAGACCGTCAAGGCTGAGGCCCCTGCTGTTGAGCCTGTCGAGCAGGCCGAGACCGCAGAAGCTGCCGAGCCCGCCCAGGAGGCCGAAGCTGCCCAGGAAGCCAAGGTCTGAGCCTGGCCGAACCAACCCAGTTGCATCCGCATGTGCGGTTGCCGATAGATGCAAAAATAAGCTGGCCCGCACAGCGGCACAGCCAAACAAAAGGAGAACTGTATTATGAGAATTGGCATGAATGAATTGATCATCATCCTGGTGGTTGTCCTGATCATCTTTGGACCCAAGAACCTGCCGAAGCTGGGCAAGATGTTCGGCAAGACCATGAAGAGCTTCAAGGCTGGCATGGACGAAGTGCCCGATGACGACGAGTCCGCCGCTAAGACCGAGAAGGTCGAGGAGAAGAAGGATAACAGCGAGGAATAATGGCTACGAATGTAAAGCGCAAAGCGCAGGCCGAAGCAATCTCAGAGGACGGCAGCATGACCCTGACCGGCCATCTGAAAGAGCTGCGGAACCGCCTCATCATCTGCGCGCTGGTATTTGTAGTCGGCGTGGTCGGCTTCTTGGCCATTTCGGACAAGCTGATCGACCTGCTTACTGCGATGGCGATCAACTCGAACTATACCTTCGTGTCCATCGCCCCGCAGGAAAAGCTGATGCAGTATTTCCGCGTGTCCATCCTGGCCGCCGTGGTACTGGTGATCCCGGTAGCACTGTACGAGATCTACGCCTTTGCACGTCCGGGCCTGAAAAAAAGCGAGAGCTTCTTTTTTGGCCTGACTATGCTGATGGGCCTGGGCCTGTTTGTGGTGGGCGTACTGTTCGCCTACTTCATCTCCCTGCCCTTTATGCTGAACTTTATGTCCAGCCTGGAAGGCGCCGAGTACATTGTAAACCAGACCAGTATCGAAAGCTACGTCAACCTATGTCTTACCATGTTTGTGGTGTTCGGCGTGGTGTTTGAAATGCCGCTGGTCACCGTGCTGCTGGCAAAGATGGGTATCGCAAACCCCGAGATCATGAAGAAGGGCCGCGGCGTTGCCATCGTGCTGATCTTCGTGGTCGCTGCCATCATCACCCCGCCGGATATCATCTCCCAGTGCATGGTCGCCATGCCCATGATCTTGCTGTATTTCTTCAGTATCTTCCTGAGCGGCATTTTCTACAAGCCGCATACAGCGGATAACGATGACGACGATGAGGACGAGGACGACGAGGATTGATCGCCTGCTGAGTCTTTGCAGCGCACTCCCACCAGTTGGGGGTGCGCTTTTTTCTGCCCGGTCTTTCGCAAACCGCACAAAAACAGCAAAGGTTTTCCGTCCAAACTCACAAAAAAGCGCTGGTCATCTGCTTTTTATCGCCGGATATGTTATACTTAGGCGAGACAAAATACGGGCCAACGCTCACACAAAAAAGGGGTAAAAGAATATGAAGGAATATGCATTTGGCATCGACCTGGGCGGCACCACCGCCAAGATCGGTCTGTTTACCACCACCGGTGATCTGCTGGAAAAATGGGAGGTGCCCACCGACACTTCTGACCAGGGTGCGCGCATCCTGCCCAACCTGGCCGCCGCCGTGCAGGACAAAATGGCACAGCGCAGCCTGAGCCCCGACCAGATCGAGGGCGTGGGCCTGGGCGTGCCCGGCCCGGTGCAGGATTCCAGCGTTGTGGCCATCGTCTGCGCCAACCTGGGCGGCTGGGGCGACTGCGATGCCGGGGCACAGCTGTCCCAGCTGCTGGGCGGCCTGCGGGTGCAGGTGGGCAACGATGCCAATGTAGCCGCCTTGGGTGAGATCTGGATGGGCGCAGCCAAGGGCTGCCGCAGCGCAGTCATGGTCACCCTGGGCACCGGTGTAGGCGGCGGCGTGGTGGCCGACGGTAAGCTCATCGAGGGCGCCCACGGCGCAGGCGGCGAGATCGGCCACATCACCGTCAACCCCCAGGAGACCGCCCAATGCGGCTGCGGCAAGCACGGCTGCCTGGAGCAGTACTCCAGCGCCACCGGCGTGGTGCGCTGCATGAACAAGCTGCTGGAGCAAAATCCGGATGTTCCCTGCACCCTGCGGGGCCGGGATTTTGCCGCCAAAGACGTGTTTGATGCTGCCCGCAGCGGCGACAAACTGGCGCAGCAGGAAGTAGAGGACATGACCCTGACCCTGGCGCTGGCACTTGGCAACATTGCCGCCATCACCGACCCGGAAATGTTCCTCGTGGGCGGCGGCGTGGCCCGGGCCGGAGACGTGCTGCTGGAGCCTTTGAGCCGTCATTACCAGGCCAACGCCTTCCTCTCCTGCCGCAACACCCCCATCCGCCTGGCCAGCCTGGGCAACGATGCCGGCATCTACGGCGCCGTGCGGCTGATCGTCGGGGCATAAGGCTGCGTTTTTACGGGGGTTTGTTCCTTTTTTCGAGAAAAAAGAACCTAAAAAAGCTTTTCACACGGCCCGTGCATCCGCACGGGCCAATTTTTATATACATAGGGCAGGCTTTGCACCTTCTGGCAGGTGCATAACGGGCTGGAACGGGTCGGTTCCTGAACCCTCTCAGTCAACGCCTGCCGGCGTTGCCAGCTCTCCCAGAGGGCGATCCTTTGGCAAGGAGGGCAAGCCCAACCCTCACAACTTAACGCCCTGCACCCACTAACCTACAGACAACGAACATTACGCCTCTGCCAAGGCCTCCCCCTTTCGGGGGAGGTGGCAGCGCCGTCAGGCGCTGCCGGAGAGGGTCGCCGCTCTCTCAAAAAATTGCGTAACACGCACAATTTTTATAGAAAAATCATGTGCAATTCCACAATTAAGTCTCTATTGATATTTTGTGTTATCTTTTGTAAAATGACAGTAGAAAGAGCTCTTTACGATTCGTCAGACAAAACACTCTGATAAAACATCACAGTTACAAAGGAGGGCATCCAAATGAAGAAACTTTTCTCTTTGCTTCTTTCCGCCTCCATGATTTTCGGCATCTTCTCCATTTCGGCCTTTGCCGCCTCTGATGACGCAATGCGGCGTGGCCCACTCTGTGGTGATTGCAACAGAGGTGAGCTCCAGCATGTTGATCAATTTTACGGCTCATGGTACACCATCGGATATACCAGTTGTGTTGACGAGATACCTGGTGTCCTTGACAGAATTGAAGAACGTCTTATTGTAAACACTTATGTGTGCGATAACTGTGGTTCTGGTGGTTCGACAACCCGAACTGAAACGCGTACCGTGCACAATCACTGATTTCCTTGTTTTCTTTAATCTGTGTTTATACCTTGGAGGTTGATATGGTTAGGAAGATTTTCTCTTTGCTAGTTGCGGTAGGATTTTCCGTGTCACTTTTCCTGACCGCATCCGCCGCATCAGCTTCCCCTATTCCCACTGTCTGCCCCCTCTGCGGCGGGGAAGATATTCAGCTCACAGAACATCACGAAGCCCCCTGGTATGTGGTAGGTTATGTAGACTGTACCGAAGGCATCCCCGGAGTGCTGGACAGTAGCGATGAGCGCACGATTCTGGATCTATATACTTGCAAAGAGTGTAATTGGGGCAAGTCTATCCTCAACAAGGAGACTCGCACCTACCATCGGCATTATCATCGGCCCCGACCTCAGTGATTTGTTCTTCCCTCCCCCCTCTCCCGAGGGGGGATTTTTTTGTTGCTCCTCACATTTCCCGGCCAGAAATGGGGAAAACTCCATTAAATTGCGTAACACGCACAATTTTTTGAGAAAAATTATGTGCAGTTCCACAGCCCAGTCTTTGTTGACGTTTTATGCGATCTTTTGTAAAATGACTGTAGAAAGCGTTCTTTACGATTCGCTTGTCAAAATACTCTGATAAAACATCGCAGTTACAAAGGAGGGCATCCAAATGAAGAAACTTTTCTCTTTGCTTCTTTCCGCTTCCATAGTTTTCGGCATCTTCTCCATTTCGGCCTTTGCCGCCTCTGATGACGTAATGCGGCGCGGCCCTACTTGCGCCAGCTGCAACATGAGAGAGATGCGGCTGCTCCATACTTCCCACGAGCCCTGGGTCCTCTCCCACTATGAGCCTTGTTCCTATGGCTGCCCGCTCTCGGACAAATACAACGACACCATCGAGCACGTCTTTGTGTTAAGACCTATCAGTGCGATTTTTGCGGCATTGGCTTCACTTCTACCCATACAGAGACCCGCCGCCTCCACGAACATCCCTCCCGTATCTGAACATTCCTGCCCCCTTTACAGGGGGCTTTTTTGTTTTGGGCGCATTTCCCTCCCTGCGGCGGGATAAAATTCCCCTCAGATGCTTTTTTCGTTCATAACTTTATGGTAGCATTAAGATACCATTAAATTGTACGAAACCCCCAGGGAGAACGGCTATGGAACACTACGATTGGAATGACGGCTGGCTGTTTACGCCAGAGTTTACCCCCGCATTGGTGGGGGCAGACCGCCCCCAGGGGCTGGAAGAGGTGCGCATCCCGCATACGGTGCGCCCCCTGCCCTATAATTACTGCAATGAGAATGACTATCAGCTCTTGTGCGGCTACCGGCGGGAGTTTTTTGCCCCCAAGGAATGGGAGGGCCGCACCGTGCTGCTGACCTTTGGCGCCGTGGCCCATGACGCCACCATCTTCTGCAACGGGCGGCGGCTGTTCCACCATGGCTGCGGCTACACCGCCTTTACCGTAGACCTGACCGAGGCGCTGCATCTGGGACAGCAGAACGTGGTGGCTGTGCGCTGTGACAGCCGGGAAAACCTGGACATCCCGCCTTTTGGCGGCCGGATCGATTACCTGACCTACGGCGGGATCTATCGGGCTGTATCCCTGGATATCAAGGAGCCAGCCTACCTGCGGGATGTGTTCATCCAAGCAAAAGCGGAGGGAGGTTTCCGCATCTACTCCTCCACTGTGGGCGAGACGGTGGGCTGCGCCCTCCAGGCCGAGATCCGCAGCCCCGCCGGGGCCAAAGCTGTATATACCGGCGAGCTGGCACTGCCCATCACCGGCACGCTGAACGGTGTCCACCCCTGGAGCCTGGACCACCCCTTCCTCTACACACTGACGGTACGGCTGATCCGGCCCGGCACCAGCGGTCTGCCAGACCGGGTGCTGGACGAAAAGACCCTGCGGTTTGGTTTCCGCACCATTCAGTTCGTGGCAGGTGGGCTGTATCTGAACGGGCAGCGGGTACAGCTCCGGGGGCTGAACCGTCACCAGAGCTACCCATACCAGGGCTACGCCATGCCGGACAGTGTGCAGCGGCTGGATGCCCAATACCTGAAAAAAGAGCTGGGCTGCAATGCTGTGCGCACCAGCCACTACCCCCAGAGCCCCGCATTTTTGGATGCCTGCGACGAGCTGGGGCTGCTGGTATTTACGGAGGTGCCAGGCTGGCAGTATATCGGCGGCGACGCCTGGAAAGCCCAGGCTTTGCAGAACTGCCGTGAGATGGTGTGCCAGTGCCGCAACCACCCCAGCGTATTTCTGTGGGGCGTGCGCATCAGCGGCAGTGCCGACGACGAAGCGTTTTATAAACGCACCAACGAGGCGGCGCACCGGCTGGACCCCACCCGTCCCACAGCCGGTGCCAGAGGGCACCGCAAAAGCCAGCTGCTGGAGGATGTGTACGCCTACAACGACTTCACCTACCCAGGGCACGGCCCCGGCTGCGCCCCCCGCGCTTCTGTGACGCCGGATGTGCGCAAAGGCTATTTGATCAGCGAATTCGGGGGACGGCAGTTCCCTGCCAAAGCCTTTGATGACGAGCCCCACCGGCTGGCCCAGGCGCTGCGGCTGGCCGCTGTGCTGAACGACAGCATCGCCCAGCAGGGGGTCGCTGGCAGCTTTGGCTGGTGCATGGCCGATTACAATACCCACCGGGAGTTCGGCAGCGGAGATCGGATCTGCTACCATGGTGTAATGGATATGTTCCGCAACCCCAAACTTTCGGCAGCGGTATATGCCAGCCAAAAGACCCCCCGTGCGCCTTCGGACATCGTGCTGGAGATCTCCTCCAGCATGGCGTTGGGGGATCACCCCGGCGGCTTTGCCGGCGCTTGCTGGGCCTTTACCAACGCCGAAAGCGTGCGGCTGTACCGGGACAACGATTTTATTGCGGAGTTCTCCCCGGACCGGCACGGCCGGTTTGCAGCACTGCCCCACCCCCCGGTGGAGATCCAGGACTTTGTGGGCGCTCTGCTGGAAAAATACGAGGGCATGGACCGTGCCCTGGCCCAACAGACCGCCGCTGTGCTGAACGAGATGCGCCGCACCGAGCTGGAGCTGCCGCCCCTGGCCCGCGCCAAGGCTTTGTCCCTGCGGATGAGCTGGTCTGACCTGGTCCAGCTGTACTACAAGTATATCGGCGTATTGGGCGGCCCCTCGGCCGTTTACCGATTTGAGGCCGTATGGCATGGCCGGGCTGTGCGCACTGTCGTCAAGGAGCCCGTGCAGCGGGTCCGGCTGGAATGTACCGCCCCCAGCCAGCTGCTCACCGACGGCCCCACCTGGGACTGTGCCCCCGTCAGTCTGCGGGCCATCGACCAAAACGGCAACCTGCTGCCCTACTGCGGCGAGGCCGTGCAACTGTGGGTAGAAGGCCCCGTCAAACTTCTGGGCCCCAGTATCGTACCCCTGCGGGGCGGCATGGCGGGCACCTATCTGGCCACCACCGGCGCCGCCGGACGGGCCGTGCTCCACTGCCGGATGGAGGGTGCGCTGGACACCGAGCTGACCCTGACCGTGCGCAGCCGCCGGGATTAAATTTTGTCCTTTCATGATAGATTTGCACTCTGTTCAAAGTTTTATCATGGATGGATGCTATTATAAAGTTGTAAAAATGCGAGGGGGCGGCCTACAAAAGCCCGCCCCCTCTTTCTCAAGCCTGCAAGCAGGCCTAAAAAGTGAAATGTAGGAGTTTGGTATGAGAGAGAGATTCCGCCGCTTCATGGCCGGGCGTTACGGCACAGACGCATTGAACCAGTTTCTGAGCATCGTATCCATCGTGCTGCTGCTGGTCGCGCTTCTGACCCGGGTCAATCTGTTCACTTGGGTGGGCATGGGTGTGCTGATCTGGTGCTATTACCGCACCTTCAGCCGCAATATCCCCAAGCGCACCGAGGAAAACTACAAGTTCTATACCCTGAAGCAGCAGCTGGAGGGCAAGGTCCGCAGCCTGAAAGAGCAGTGGGCCAACCGCAAGCTGTACCACTACTACCGCTGCCCCCAGTGCCGCCAGAAACTGCGGGTGCCCCGGGGCCGGGGCCGGATCCAGATCTCCTGCCCCCGGTGCGGCACCCAGTTTATCAAAAAGAGCTGAGAGACCATGTTTGGCTATGTGATTCCAAATCAATCCGTAATGACCCCCGAACAGCAGGACCGGTACCGCTCTGCCTACTGCGGGCTGTGCCGCCGCATCGGTGCGCTGCATGGCCTGCGGGGACGGCTGACCCTGAGCTATGACCTGACCTTTCTGGACCTGCTGCTGTGCAGCCTGTACGAGGGCGACACCCCTGCCCTTACCGGCCGGGACCGCTGCCCGGTGCATCCGTTCCGGGGGGTGGACTGGCGCAGCGCTGGTCCCACGGACTACTGTGCTGACCTTGGGGTAGCGCTGCATTATTACAACGCCCAAGACAAATGGCAGGATGACCACAGCCTGGTCGGACGCAGTTTTGAGGCTTTGCTTGCTGGACGCATGGCAGAGATCGAGCAGCGCTGGCCCCGTCAGTGCCAGGCAATGCGCCAGAGCCTTGCGGATCTGGCTGCATTTGAAGCGGAAAACAGCACCGATCTGGATGCCGTAGCCGGGTGCTTTGGCACACTGATGGCAGAGCTGTTTGACTACCAGCAGGACCTTTGGACCCCGGAGCTGCGCTCCCTGGGGGAAAACCTGGGCAAATACCTTTATCTGCTGGACGCCTATGACGACCTGGATAAAGATCTGCGCAAAGGCTCTTACAATCCGCTGAAAGAGCTGCGCCAGCGTCCGGATTACGAAGAGGAAATGCACGAGATCTTTGAGTTGCTGCTGGCCAAAGCTGCCCAGAGCTTTGAGCGTCTGCCCTGTGTGGAGGACACCGATCTTTTGCGGAACATCCTTTATTCCGGCGTTTGGCTGAAATACCAGTGCAAAAACGCCGAGGAGCAAAAAAAGAAGTAAACCGCCCTGCCCCCTGCTGGGATCTTCCCGCGGGGGGTGGGTCTTGCAAGAGGGCTGTCGGCAGCATCGCCCCGTTTTTTGCCAAAAGACAGGGCGCATCCTTTTTGTCTGGCCCCGACCAGAGCTGCGCTCCCTCTTGATTTTTTGTGCGCTGTCCTGTAAACTATAGAAGTTAGCGCCCGCGCCGCGGGCAAGAACCAAAGACGCGAGGGAAGTATATTCTGATGAGAGATCCTTACGAGGTACTCGGCATCCAGCGGGGTGCCAGTGACGAAGAGATAAAAAAAGCCTACCGTGCCAAGTGCAAGCGCTGGCACCCGGACCTGAACCCCAACGACCCCACCGCAGAGGAGCACTTTAAGGAAGTGCAGGCCGCCTACGATGCCATTACCCGCGGCGACACCGGACCTCAGGCCGGCGGCTACGGACAGCAGGGCTACGGCGGATACAGCCAGCAGAGCTATGGGCAGCAGAACAGCTACGGCGGTTTTGATGGCTTTGACCCCTTCGGCTTTGGGTTTGGCTATGGCGGCAGTTATGGCGGCCCGCAGAGCGGTGCCAGCTACTCCGGCAGCGACAGTGCGGAGATGCAGGCTGCCCGAAACTTTATTGTAAATGGCCGTTACCCGGAGGCCCGCCGTGTCCTGGACAGCATGGCCAGCCGCAATGCCCGGTGGTATTATCTGTCCTCGCTGGCCAACCAGGGCCTGGGCAAGAGCATCGATGCCTTGCAGGATGCCCGCCGGGCTGTGCAGATGGACCCGAACAACACCGAATACCAGATGCATCTGCGCCAGATGCAGAACCCCGGCCAGACCTACCGCACCCAGACCACCTATACCCAGTCGGGCGGTGTGACCCAATGGTGCTGGAACCTGATCCTGCTGAACCTGCTGTGCAACTGTTGCTGCGGCGGGCGGATGTTCTTCCGGCCTTTGTTCTGCTTCTGATCACAAGCAAACTGCAACAAAACAAAAGCAAAAGCCGCTGGCAAATGCCAGCGGCTTTTTTATTTGCTTACTGCCCTTCCAGCGGGACAGGCTTTGCGATGGTGATCGTGCGGGAGATAGGGTCGCACTTATAGTTGCCGCCGATATAAGCGGTCTGGGTATAGGTGCCCGGCTCGGTGGGGATCGCACTGCTCTCCGCACCCATCAGCTGCGCCAAAAATCCACTGCCCTTTTTACGGTAGATATAGCTTACCTTGCCCTCCGGCACCACCTGGCCATCCACCTCGATCACAGCGGAGCTGCTCATCAGCTGCTGCGCCTGCTCTGCGGTCAAGGTCTCCGGCACTTCCGGATTCCAATACATCCGCACACCGGTGCTCTTGGGGCGAATGGTGAACATCGCGATACCTGCGGTATTCATATCCCCGCTCTCCAGTGCCACAGCACCTGCCACGTAGCTGCCTGCATCGACGGGCTGCTCGTCCAGGTAGATGCGGGTATGCATATCCTCCGGCAGGAAGCGGCGGATCAGGTTCAGGGAAAGCTTCATTCCCATCGAGATATCGTTCAGGGTGGGTGCATAGAACTTGAGCACATCCATCACCGAAGCCACCTCGTCGGCCACACGAAGCAGTACGCTCACATCGTTGCCGTCGATCAGCTGCTTGAGGTAGTCATAGACGTTGAACTCTTCCTCCTGATCCGGGGTCGCAGACATAACCCGGGGCAGCGGGATCATTTTGAGCAGGATACGGAACTTCTCGGACAGAGCCAAGGTCACAAAGCCCTTTGCCTCGCCCTTCGTGCCTACCACCACGCCGATATACTGGGTATCCTCCGGGGTGGTCTCTACCCGCAGCTGCAGCGGAGAGCCATACACCAGCTCACCGTCGGCCTTGATGCGGATGGACACCACGCCATTGGTCTGGTCAGTCACCGCTGTTTGCGGTGCAGCGGCAGCGGATGCCGACAGCGCCGGCCCTGCCAGCACGCTCAGGCTCAGCACCAGAGCCAGCACCATTGCGGTCAATCGTTTGGTCCTCATAAACAGAACCTCCTGTCTTGCATAACATTCAGCGCCGCCCCAAAGCACGGGCAGCGGCCGGGCAAAACGCACAGCTTCGCCCATATCTGCATCAATTTTACCGCAAAAGCTGGGCTGGGTCAATAACGGGATTCAAGGGAGGAGGGACGCTCCGCTGGGCCATGGAAAAATCGCTTGCCGAAAGCAGCTGTAAGGCGGGGCGGGACCCTCTCCGTCACGGCTTCGCCGTGCCA
>OKSP01000291.1_pt1 | contig 32412 bp, 37 predicted proteins | sample 2434041 | NCBI WGS metagenome assembly OKSP01 (sample SAMEA3879593, study PRJEB24766) | human gut metagenome | biome: human-associated habitat; feature: feces | place: USA | collected 1985/1987
GAGGGGGGGGTGAAATAGGTGCGAAGGCGCAAAGAGACCGAAGAGGAAGCGGTAAAGAGGCGGCAACAAATGTATGGATGCAATGGGAAGTGCTGCGATAGAGTAATTGATCCGGAAACGGGCGAAGGCCAGTATTTCATATGTGGTGGCATAGATACCTGCGACGAAACAAGGGTAGGCGAGTTTATAGGAATGGTAGGAGCGGTACTGTTTATCGTCCTGGCACCGATTATGTTTATAGCGGGAATAGTAGCTTTGATAGTGTTTGGAATATAGGAGAGCAATAATGGAATGTGATGCAAGAAAGGAGTGATAAAATCCCATGAGGTCCCATGATCCGTTCGGGACTTGCAGGAACTGCGGGTGTCAGATTATGTGGGTTAAGACAAAGGCTGGAAAGAATATGCCAGTAGACCCGACGATGATCAGCTACCGCAGGCCAGGAGCAGGAGTAAAGGCAAAGGAGAAGATAGTAACGCCGGAAGGCGAGGTTGTATGTGCCGATAAGGTATCATCCGATAGCGCAGAAGGCTTTGGCTACATATCGCACTTTGCCATCTGCAAGGCAAGAAACCGTTGAGAAAAAGAAAAGCCGCCCCTTTGACAGGAACGACTCGTGACTGAGAATATTATACTCGCAAATGCGAGAAAAGTCAAGGAGGCGACATTATGGCAACGGAGAATAAGGAGAAGGCAAAGGGCGAAGCAATCTTCCCCCTAACGCAGGAACAGATCAACCAAATAGCTGCTATCGGTGCCAAGGAAGGTGTAAGGGCATACAAGGAAGAGCAGAAGAAGGAAGAGCGTAGGAGAAAGAAGGAAGATAGCAAAGTCAGAAAGACAAAGAAACTGCTCAGCTCGTACAGAAGAATCAAGGCGACATTATCGGATGGAGAGCAGTTCACTCCGGAGGAGCAGGCAGAACTGAGATGGAAGTTCGTTGAGGACCTTATGGGAAACACAAGAGAGATAGCAGGAAAGTCAGAGAGGACAATCAAAGATACGGAGCGCAAGCGTGAAGAGGATTTATACTGCATGTTCCGGATAGAAAAAGCGACCGAAATGTACCGTGAGGAGTGCGAAAAGAGCGGAAGCGAAGAGGCGAAGCGCCGTTACAGAGAGCTAAGTATGATGTACCTGAATGAAAAACCTTACACGGTGCAGGAGATTTCGGAAGTAGAAAACATAAGCGATAAGACTGTCTACAAGGACCTAGGAATAGCTTGCGGCATTGTGGCTATTTACTTACTGGGTGCGGATTTCTAAACGCTCCCTGTGGCTGTAAAACAACCTGGTAGAAAATGAGTAGGTTGCATAAAGAATTACCAAGTGGTAATATGCTAATTAGCCGATAACCCAAATGTCACCCCTAAAAATAGCCAGTTGTATTTCTTCTCAACGGCAGGCACGGCAGGGCGAAATCCCTGCCAGTTAGCCGAAGAGGAAATATGAACAATCGGTTAAATAAGGCTATTTCAGTGTACTTAGGCAGGTCTGTATAGTATAATATAAACTATAAACAACCAGCATAAAAGGAGTGATTGAGATGGCAATTTGGATTAGCAGGTATAGCAACAAGGAGTTACAGAGTGGTAAGTATTACCCGGTAGGAATAAGCATCGGAACACCGAAGTTTCCGCTGGGGTACACGCTGAGAAAGCAGTGCTACTCACTGGCACCGAAAGGTTATATGCTGAATATGGAGCTTGGCAGATTCAAGCCTGCATATTACGAGAAGTTGGAAGATATCGGCACAGACAGAATCATAGATATGGTCGAGAAGATGAATGCGGAGGCAAGGGCAGAAGGGAAAGAACTTGTGCTTCTCTGCTACGAAGATGTGAGAGTTCCAGGAGACTGGTGCCACAGAACCGTATTCGCTGAGTGGTGGGCGGAACAGACCGGAGAACTGATCGAGGAGTTATATGATCCGTCAGAACCGAAGGTCAAGAAGCCTGCAGTCAAGAAAGAAAGCAAGGAACCTGTCAAGAAGGCAGTCGAAGCCAGGAAGGAAGAACCTGGTTACGAGCAGCTGAGTTTGTTTGGTTTGGCAGGGATTTAATCATAACATCCGGAACTGGTGTAAGTAGCACGTGGCTATTCCATAGTTAAGGTCCTGTTCATCGCAGGGTTCCGGTCCAAAAACAACGGCATCGCATCCGAAAGGGTACGGTGCCTTATTTGTTATTACGGAACGTATCTCAGTGTCCTTCGGGTCTGAGGTCTTTTTTGTGCAATATGCTGAGGCAGGTATCAAAAATCCCCGGGTCAGTACCAGGGAACCGCCTCAGCTTTTTGTATATATTGAACAATTTTTAGGGAAGGAGACAAGGATATGGCATTTTTTATGGACCCGGGAGCAATGTTCCTGGGGTGCTTAGGTCCGTCAGAGCAGAAGTTTCTTGTCACTCTGATAGAGACTGCAGCAAAGTCCGGATATACAAGGTTCGTTGAGCCGTGCGCCGGTACCTTTGCAATGGCGAACCTGGCAGTACAGAATGGGTTCAAGCCGGAGCAGATTGAGACCAGCGATGTCAATATGATGTCAACAGTCCTCGGGTATGCGATTACCGGCCAATCACTAGAGCCGCTGGAAATACACGCACAAGGCTTTAGCGACGAAGAGCTTCTTGACCCTGCAACGGCATTGTATGCACAGTTGTACCTCAGAACCTCGAAGAATGCGGGCAATGATTATTTCTATCAGATACTCACAGACCTACGCCTCAGACGAGAGGAACACATCGAGAGTATCAATCGGCAGATAGAGGTAATCAAGAACCTGCTCGGTGGCATGAGTTACAGACCATTGGATATGTGGGAGCATCTGAAAGAGGTGCTGGACGATCCGCACGCTTTGGTTATTGCAAACCCACCGACCTACTTCTCCGGCTACGAGAAGTTCTACGACACACAGGGAAAGATGACCTGGAAGGAACCGCCGTATGAACTGTTCGACCCGGAAACAGGACACCAGCAGTTCTACGACCTCTGCATGGATGCGAAGGCGTTGGTTATCTGCTACCAGGAGAAGAGGGTGGGCGAAGCAGTAGGATATACGATATACGCCCGCTCCGGCACGAGAGCAGATTTGAATGCTTATATCACTACGAACCGAGAGGAAGAGGCAACCGACCTTGCAAACGGCAAGAAGATTAAGCGACCGGCAGAGAGTAAGTTACAGCCGTTAGACTGCAGTATGCTTCCGAGAGATTATGTGATCCGGGAAGATAGCAAGGTGCAGGTTATCCCGATTAAGTCGGCAGAGGCTCAATATTACAGAGAGTTGTGGACTCACAATTTTGTCGGTTCATCGGCAACGTTCAACAGGGCATTGCTGATTGATGGTTATGTGGCTGGGGTATTTGGAATCTCGAAGATGGCGGCTGACAGCGTATTCGTTTGGTACGTGATGAAGGTGCCACACAAGACATACCGCCTCGGCAGGCTGTGTTATATGCTGGCGCAGAACAGAGAGTTTGTAGATACGCTCCTGGACAATATCGAACAGGAGAAGGTCACAAAGATGCGTACTGCAATGCTTACCAGGTACCCGGAAAACAAAGAAGTACGAGGTATCATGAAACTGGTAAACAGGGTTGAGGACAAGAAGAATGGCTACAAGCTCACGTATGAGGCTGAACTGGTAGAGGGAAGAACCGAACAGCAGACGCTTCAAGAATGGCTAAGGAGGGAAAACGAATGGCAGAAGAACAGAGCAAAGGCATCCAGCAAATCGAAGGATGCGAAGTAATCTACGATATGGGTTCCGGCTTGGTGATTGCCAAGGTTCCGCTGGATAAGGTTAAGGAGCAGGACATCAACGCCAGGATAATGAAGAATGAGATGCAGGATCAGTTGACCGCTAACATCAAGAAGCGGGGACAGCTGGAAAGCCTGCCTCTTTTTGTTTTGGTGGATGGCAAGCTGGAAATCATCAGCGGCCACCACAGAGTAAAGAGCGCACGTGCTGCAGAGATGAAGGAAATCATCGCTATTGTCGATGTGTCCGGTCTCTCACGAAGCAAGATTGCGGCAAAGCAGCTGGCGCACAATGCAATCTCCGGTTTCGACGACGACAGTACGCTGAGAGAAATCGTGAAGATGATAGATGATGTTGACGATATGATCGAGTCGTTCGTCGGTAAGGAGATTATGGAAGAACCGCTGGAACAGTACGACAAGATGCTGAGTCCTGCGGTTCAGTTTGATTTTAAGAATGTGACGTTTACGTTTCTTCCGCACCAGGTAAAGGATATGGACGCACTGGTTAAAGACCTGGAATCAAAGGCTCCGGACATTGTGGGCGTGGCATCCTACGAGCAGTGCAAGGAATTTGTGGAGACACTTAGCAAGTATCAGAAGTTTACGGACATCCGAAACGTCGGTGCGGCTATCCACTCCATGATTGAGAATGCCACTCAGAAGATGGACGACACAGGATTCACAGAGGAAGGAGAATGGACCTACCTCGCAAAACTGTTTGGCAGTAATGCGGTACCGGGTGAGTCCGCTTCCGTTATCCAGCAGGCAATCAAGAAAGCTGAGAAGGAAGGGACAATCACGAGTAAGAACAGGTGGCAACTGATCGAGTACCTATGTGCTGACTACCTCAGTGGCAGGTAGTTAATGTATGGCAGCTAAGCCAAAATACAATGCCCCTTACCACGATAATTGGGCGTGGTCTTTGGCTGCAATGGGTGCCACCAACGAAGAGATCGCCGCTGCTATGGGAGTCTCCGAACGAACCATTATGCGATGGGCCAAGGAACACGAATCATTCGGCAAGGCGCTTGGAGAAGGTAAAGGAGTATCAGATGCAAAGGTAATTAGGAGCCTCTATGAGAGAGCCACCGGTTATGAATATGAGGAAGAAAAGAGGATTGTTGAGTACGACAAGGACGGCAACATAAAGCCGATAAAGGTCGAAAAGACAAAGAAACACGTGCCGCCGGATGTAACCGCTCAGATATTTTGGCTGAAAAACAGACAGCGTGACCGCTGGCAGGATAGACCACAGGACTATGTGGATCAGAGCGGAGACAATGACACAGAGGTACAGATTTATCTTCCGGATAATGGGAGGGACGATTGATGAAAGAGAAAATCGTATTAGCTCCGCAGAAAGGACCGCAGGAAATGTTCTTAGCGACCTATGCAGATATTTGCATTTATGGAGGCGCTGCAGGCGGAGGAAAAACCTTCGGACTGCTGTTAGAGCCACTTCGGTACATGAACAATCCGGACTACAACGCAACTATTTTCCGACGTGACTACACGCAGGTAACATCTCCAGGAGGCTTATGGGATAGTTCACGAAAGATTTACCGCTACGTGAAAGGTTCCCAGCCATTAAAGACACCAAAACTACACTGGACTTTTAAAAGAGGCGCATCGGTCAATTTCGCCCACCTCGGGCGTGATGAAGATTGCGACGACTGGCAGGGTTCACAGCTCACGATGATAGGATTTGACGAGCTGACGCACTTTAGCGAGTACCAGTTCTTTTATATGCTGTCTCGAAACCGTACAGATTCCGGTGTAAAGCCGTATGTACGAGCCACCTGCAACCCGGACGCAGATTCTTGGGTTGCTGAGTTCATTTCCTGGTGGATAAATCAAGAGACCGGCTATCCGATACCGGAACGGTCGGGAGTGATCCGCTGGATGGTGCGACTGAATGAGGTTGTTACCTGGTTCGACAGCAGAGAAGAGGCAGTGCAGGGAGCTATCGAGAACGGCGTCAAGCCGGAACAGGCTGAGACGATGCCTAAGAGCGTGACGTTCATTGCGAGTACGCTGCATGATAACAAAATTCTGATGAAGAATGACCCAGGGTATTTAGCCAACCTGCAGGCAATGGCTCTTGTGCAGAGAGAGCGACTACTGCATGGCAACTGGAAGATTAAGGCCGCCGCAGGTTTGATGTTCAAGCGAGTAAAGGTAAATATGCTGGAAGAGATACCGCCCGATGTTATCAAGTGGGCGAGAGGCTGGGACCTTGCGGCAACATCTGAGGATGAAAAGGGCGACCCGGCATACACAGCAGGCGTGCTAATCGGAAAGAGAAGAAACGGACGGTACATTGTGGCCGACGTTATCAATCGCCGGTTGAGTTCGTCCGATGTGCGAGAAATCATAAAGCAGACCTGCATAGCTGACAGGGCGAAATACGGAAGGGTAGCAACCAGGCTTCCGCAGGACCCAGGTCAAGCAGGTAAAGACCAGGCACAGAGTTTTATGAAACTCTTGGCTGGTTTCAATGTTAAGTGCATTCAAGAGTCCGGAGACAAGGTGACGAGAGCAGAACCGTTTTCGGCACAGTGGTTAGGACTTGAGGGTATGGATAAAGGCAATGTCGATGTGCTGATTGCACCGTGGAATGAAGAGTATTTCAACGAGTGCGAGAACTTCCCACAGTCCAAATTCAAGGATATGGTGGACGCAAGTTCGTCGGCATTTACGGAGTTGGAGAGTGGTGTTACATACTCGGCCCCGCCTAAGGATAGCCAGTTAGGCAAGAGCAGTTATTGGAATAAGTGAGGTGAGAATAGATGGCTAACAAAGAAATTGGTCGCATAGGACAGCAACGATATGGAGGAACAATCTATGAAGAGTTCCTTCATGAACTGAGAGGCACACGAGGAATAGAGGTCTACCGTGAAATGTCAGAGAATGACGATGTGGTAGGTGCGATCCTCTTTGCTATTGAGATGCTGGTAAGACAGTGCGACTGGAACATAGAGCCGGGAGGCGACACCGCAAAGGACAAAGAGGCTGCAGAGTTCGTAGAAAGTTGTATGCACGATATGCAGGACACCTGGACGGACACAATTTCGGAAATCTTATCTTTCCTCACTTACGGTTGGAGCTTCCACGAGATCGTGTATAAGCGCCGTATGGGAAATACGAAGAACCCAACAACGAAGAGTAAGTACACAGACGGCTTGATTGGATGGAAGAAATTGCCTATCAGAGCGCAGGAAACACTCTACCGGTGGGAATATGACAACGAGGACAATCTGCTGGGAATGACTCAGATGCCGCCGCCGGACTTCGGAACGTACACGATACCAATGAGTAAGGCGTTGCTATTCCGTACAAAGAGCAGGAAGAACAACCCGGAAGGGAGAAGCATTCTGAGAAATGCTTACCGCTCCTGGTATTTCAAACGGCGCATACAGGAAATAGAAGGTATCGGTATTGAGCGTGACCTTGCCGGACTGCCGGTAATGCACGCACCGGAGGGGCTTGATATATGGGACCCGGATAATCAGGATGCGTTAGGAATCAGAACAGAGCTTGAATCCATGGTACGCAGAATCAGGCGAGATGAAACGGAGGGTGTAGTCCTTCCACATGGATTTGAGCTGGAACTGTTAAGTTCCGGCGGTACCCGACAGTTTGATACGAATGCGATCATCAACCGCTATGATACCCGAATTGCAATGACGGTATTAGCGGATTTTATTTTCTTAGGTCATTCAGAGACTGGTTCCTGGGCGTTGAGTTCCGACAAGACGGAGTTGTTTGCTATGGCAATCGGTGCGTTCTTAGATATTATTTGCGAAACATTCAATAGCCAGGGAATTCCAGCTTTGATTGATATTAATGGAGAGCATTTCAAGGGCATAACAGACTACCCCAAAATGACACACGGAGATATTGAAGATACCGACATTACAAAGGTATCTACATTTGTAAAGGATATGACTGGAATTGGAATCCTGGTACCGGATAATGGACTGGAAGACTACATTCGCCAGGTTGGAAACCTACCGGAGAGAACAACGGACGACAGAACAGTAGATCAGCGGCGTAAGCAACAGGCAGAGCAGAACCAGCCACCGGAGCCTGAGACAGCTGTAGGAAGCGATGGAAACGACGAAGGCGAAGAAATCCCCGACAATGCGGTGGAAGCCGCTAAAAGGCGATTAGGAAGGAGCGGTACAAATGGCAATAAGGTTCATACGGCCAAAGCGAATACGCAAGGCAAAGACACCGAGCAGTCAAGAAGTCCTACGCAGACTTGAAGAGTACCTGCAGAGCGAATGTGACGAACCGGTTGAAATCCTATGCGGGTTTTGGCAGGATCAGCAGGATGCCATCACGTATCAGGAACTCCGAAAGGCAGTAGCAGACGGGAAACTCAGTACGGAAACAATGGAGGCATGGAGGCAGGACTATTCGGCGTTTGTAACAGAGAAACTGCAACCCATGTGGATGAAGGCAATTTCTGCTGGTCCATCCGGACAGCCTATATTGGACAATGTTACATTTGAGTTAAATACTCAGACACCAGGTATTCTGAATTGGATCAGTGAAAGAGGAGCTGAGTTTGTTACCCGATGCACAGAAGAACAGAAGGGCGCAATAGCGGCACTTCTGGAGAAGAAAATGAGGGAGAGCCACACAGTAGATGAGTTGGCAAGGCTCGTTCGTCCTTGTATTGGTCTGACAGAGGGTGATGCAAGAGCAAATGTCCGGTATTATGACAGTATCGTGGCTACAATGCGAAAAGAGCATCCGAAAATGAAGATTGAAAGTATACGCCGGAAGGCATTGGACGCTTCTCAGAAATATGCAGAGAGGCAGCACCGAGCCAGGGCGTTTACAATTGCTCAGACTGAAAGTGCCTTTGCTTATAATCGAGGAGCTGATCAAGGCATACGTCAGGCACAGAGTAAAGGTTATCTTGGAACAATGGTAAAGAGATGGAGTACATCCGGAGATGATTCGGTATGCTCTATCTGTAGTGCGTTGGAAGGAACGGAAGTATCCATGGACGGTGTTTTTGAGTTCAAGGGTAAGCTATTGTTTGTAGATCAACATATGCTGCCACCAGCACACCCGAGATGCGCTTGCGCCATAGAGTACATTGAAGTTGAACCACCGATGTTTGTTCCGGAAGAACCGGTTGCACAGGACTGGGATACGCAGATAAGGCAGCAGCAATCAGAGTATGAAGCAAAATTTGAGGATCAAAAACTGGATAAGGAAGCGTATATGGAAGCTGCAGCAGGTATTGCAGAATTTGGATACGAATCCACACCAGAGCAAATTATAGAAATGGTTAATTCAGTAAATACATATACCGGAGGAGATTTTACAGATATTCTTGCAGCTCAACAGAATTTTAAAGGTCGTTTTGCTGATTATTCTGGAATGATGTCTGAAACGCAAAAAGCAAAAGCCTTGGAAGATGTAAAGAATATATCGCAATTTCTTGAGTATTCACCAACATATGAAGGAAGCGTTTACAGAGGGTTAGGGTTTGATGTTGGTGGACCGATGGATGGTGGTCAGTATGATTCTTTCCGTAAACTGTATCAGAAAGGGAAAGTAATACAAACAGATACGTTTACCAGCTGGACGAAAGATGAAGATTTTTTAAGAGAAGTCCATGCAGCACGAACTATGTTGGATGAAGAGTGCGAGTATTCTGTAGAGGTAACAATCAGAATGAAGAATTGTGAAAGCGGCGTAGATATTTCACGTTATGCAGAATTGCAAGGTCAGCAAGAGGTTCTGTTTGATAATAAAACATCATTGAAGGTTTTAGATGTTAAGGAATATTGGAAAGACGATGAGGTGATGAGCCTGATAATTGACGTAGAGGAGGTGTAGCGTGAATCTTGCAGAGAGAATGGCACTGGAGGAAGAATTTTGTAAGAAAAAGAGGAAAAGTAAGATGAAAAAATTTTCAGATATGATCCAGAAATTTGAAGAAGATCAGAATAAAGAGCCTGCCAGCAATGTGATTAAAGGCAGGTTTAAGATTGCCAAGTCCGACGATGACAAGCACCTGGCATTTGGCTGGGCGAATGTTGCTATCCGTGCTGACGGAGAAGAGATTGAGGACTGGCAGGAGGACATCATTGAGCCGGAAGAACTGGAAAACGCAGCATACCAGTATGTGTTACTCTATCGTGAAGGCGGAGAAATGCACGAAAGAGGCGGAGCTGCAGTCCTGGTTGAATCCGTGGTATTCACGGAAGAGAAAATGCAGGCAATGGGAATCCCGGCAGGCACTCTTCCGATTGGTTGGTGGATCGGCTTCAAAGTAACCGACGAGGATGTATGGGAAAAGGTTAAGGACGGCACATATCCGATGTTCTCAATCGAAGGAGAAGCCGAGAGAGTCGAAGTAGAAGATGAAAACACCTTGTAAAAATGGGGCGTATTGAGTTTTTCAGCAGTCTTAACCTTATAATTCCACATACGAGAGTGTAATAAGGGCATAGGTAGTTCACATTATGGAGACAAATCTAAGCAAAAAGAACAAATTGATAAAACAGATCAGCAAGGCATCCGATATGGTGCCTTTTTCTGATTTCCTGCTCGAATTTATGGACCGCTACGGTTTGAATAACCTGCGAGAGTCCACAGTAGAGCAGTTAGAAGAGTTTATCAGCAACAGAAACATCATTCCGTTATTAGGAGAGGCACCGCAAAGGTGTCTTTTTTAATATAAATCTTGCGGAAAGGAGGAAGCAAAGTGGCAACAAAGTTAAAAAATCTCAGAATCAGCAAGGTTGATTTTGTAGATGAAGGTGCAAATCCGGATGCTCACATTAAGCTAACAAAGAGTAAAGGCGAAAAGGGGCAGTCCACAGGAGAGAATGGCGATAAGAATGGTTTTGTCAGCCGATTGTTCGGTTTCATCGGCAAAAAGGTCGGCATGAACCAGGAAGAGATCGACAGTGCAGTAGAGGAAGTTCTGAAAGGCAACTCTGTTAGTTTCAACGAGCGTTTCAATGAAATCAAGAACAGAAAGATTGCTGATGAAATTTGGGATATATGCTACGCACTGCAGGCAAGCCTCTGTTCGATTCTGAATGACGAGGAGCTGGATAGCACCGGCGCAGCAACAGCGATGAATGAGAGCCTTGACGAGTTCACTGCAGTAGTGAAGGAAGCGATTAGCAACTGGTCCGGCGGAAAGGTAATCAACATCGTAAAGAGTGACGAGGTGACGGAGAGTGACCTGGCAATGATGAAGTCTGCGGCTGCAAGGCTGAATGACAACATCGAGAAGGCACAGACCGCCGCTGGAAAGCCTGCCGGAGAAGGAGACGATCCGGAGGTAGACACAGAGGACAAAAAGGACCAGGGCAAAAAGAAACAGTCGAAAGGAGACAACGAAGATATGAAGATCGACAAGAGCAAAATGACCCAGGCTGAGCTTCTCATTCTCGAAGATATTGAGAAGAGATACGGCGTGGCAGACGACCCGGCTCAGACAGAGCAGACTCCGGAGGGAAAACCTGCGGTAACAAAGTCTGTTGAGAAGCCTGAGCAGAACCGGGAAACACCTGCAGATGGCGAGGACATCTACAAGGGACTCAATCCTGCTGTTAAGGCAGAAATCGAAGCACTCAGAAAGTTCCGTGAGGATGCTGAGAACAGAGAACTTGAAGCCGTAGCAGGCAAGTATGAAATCATCGGCAAGAAGAAAGAGGAGCTTGTACCTATGCTCAAATCTCTCAGAGCTACCGGTGGAACTGCATACAACGATATGATCGCCGTTCTTGATGCCACCGTGGAAGCGGTCAACAAGTCCGGCGTTTTTTCCGAGGTAGGCAAGTCCGGCCACGGCTCTGTGCACGTAAGTGATGCAGAGGGCAAGATCGAAGGTATCGCCAAGAGCTATATGCAGAAAGAACCTTCCATGAGCTATACGGATGCGCTGGCTAAGGCTTGGGAAGATAACCCGGACCTTATGGACGCATACGACGCTGAGGAAGGATTTTAAGGAAGGAGGAAAAGACCATGGCAAAGAGAAACTTCAACGGCTCACAGATTAACCAGTCTGTGACAATCGCAGAGCAGGCCGGTGCTGCTATCGACGATGCGAGAAATCTCATTCTAAAATATGACGAGAATGGAGATGTAGTCGTAGCAACCGACGGCACAGCACCTATCGTAGGCATTGCAATTATTGAGGCAGGCTATAACGACATCTCCGGAGCAGAGTCCGGAAAGGTTGCAAAGGGCGACCAGGTAGATGTTCAGATTAAGGACATCGGCTACATTCTTGCTGGCGGAGCCATCAAGAAGGGCGAAGAGGTAACTGCAACCGCAGGAAAAGCAACAAAGGCAGCTGACGGAGATTATGTGATCGGCGTGGCGCTCAGCAATGCAGCTGAGAATGACTATGTTAGAGTTCAGATTTCCAAGTATCAGAAGAATGCCGCAAAATAAAGAAGGAGGAAATGGTAAATGAAAAGAACAACAAAAAGCATCCAGGCAGAAATTGCAAAGGGTGCATTTAGACCGCACACAGCGCTTTCAACAATGGCGCTGGCTTACTATCAGCAGGAAACAACATCTTTTGCAAAGAATATGTTTCCTGTTTGCCCGGTGCAGCTGTCCTCTGACAATTACTATGTATTTGATAAAGAGGATTTGTTACGTGATAACTGGAATAGAAAACCGGCATACGGTTCAGTTGACCCGGCAGTAATCTCAGAGCATACAGAGAACTATGCCTGCCACGTAGATCAGATGATTATGGGTATTGATAATATCCGTCAGACAGACCTTAACCGCAGACAGGGACCTCACACCAAAGACCCGCGCCAGCAGAGAACTAAGGTGATTGCAACACAGGCAAACATCCACCAGGATGCAGAGTTTTCAAAATCATTCATGCGCAAAGGAGTATGGAAAAACGAGGCAACAGGCACCGATTCCGTGTCTGTTACATCCGGACAGTTTATCAAGTTCAGCAACGGTAACAGTGACCCGATCGCTTTCTTCCAGAACAAAATGACTGAGATCAATGAGGAAACCGGCCGCACCCCTAACAGACTTGGATTGGGTGTAAACGTCTACAATGCGTTAAAAGAGCACCCGGCAATCCTCGAGAGGGTAAAATACGGCGGTTCTACTCCTAACCCGGCAAAGGTAAATCTTAACGTACTGGCACAGCTCTTTGAAATTGACAGAATTGTTCTCGACAGAACCGTTCAGAACAAAGCTGGATTAGGACAGAATGCAGATATGGGATATATCGGGGATCCGAACTCATTCCTGTTAGCATATGCGACAGACACACCTTCTGTCGAGGAGCCTTCTGCAGGTTACATCTTCACATGGGATATGCTGGAGAATGGAATTTTGCTTCCGGTTCTGAATTATCCTGGCACACCGGGAACACATTCAGAGTTCGTTGAGGGTCTTATGGCATACGACATGAAGAAAACCGCAGATGATCTCGCATTCTTCGGTTGCGACGCTGTATAAGGAGGTTCGCCATGAAATTGATTGCAAAGAAACGCTGCAGTTATGGCGGCAGAAAATTCTTCGCAGGGGATGAAATCCCGGCAGACATTGTGTTAAATGTCGAGAGGGAAGAAAAACTCGGCGTAATCTCAATCGCAAATGACGAAGCAGGGGTACCGGAACAGTCCGGTGCCCTTTATTCGCAGGAGCAGGTGGACGAGATGATCCAGTCCGCAGTCGCAGAGCTTAAACCGTTCGACTCCGACAATGCCGGTTTTACCGTGACAGTCAAGGGCGAGGGTGACAATGTGACGGCGGTTTCCTGCATTGCAGAGGATATTCAGTCTGTGGTCGATGTACTGCAGATGAATGCGGACGATGGTGCAAAGGCAGTAGCCAACGTACAGTCCGACAGCGTTCTGATTTTGCTTCACGCCTTAGACACACGCGCTACGGTCAAGAAAGCGGCTCAGAAACAGCACGACACTTTATTCTCCGCTGACGGCAATTCAAACGAATCCGTAGGCGGTAACGCAACCACAGACAGCATTACGGAGGGAGCTGATACCTAATGTCAAAAGGTGCATACACATATGAGCCGGGAAACATCACGGAGTTTGGCAAAGACCGTATGAGGTTTGAACTTGGAGACACGATGGTAGAGGGCCTGGCAGATACGACGGCATTGACCGACGAGGAGATACAAGCAGCAATCGACGCATACCCGAATAAGTGGAAGCGTGCGAAGCTGATGCTTCTTGAAAGTTTGTGCCGTCGTTTTTCGTATGAGGTCAACACAAAGACCGGTCCTCTCAGCCTGGATATGAATGGCAGGGCGAAACTTTGGAAAGAAGATTACGACAAGCTGAAAAAAGAGGTCCAGGCAGAATCAGTGTCAGTGCCACGGTTCGGAAATGGGGTAGATGGTCCGCCTTACTTCCATACCGGAATGCACGAAAACGAGAGGGTGTGGAACGGATGATAAATGCGAGATTTATGTATTTAAGGCCGGGAAACTTATTCAAGGATTTTGTTGTCGAGTCAAATACGCAGGTTGTAACAGCGAGCGGAAGGGTAGTAAACGACCCGAAAGGAGACGGCTCAAAGATCATCAGAGGATGTCTTGCCGAGTCCACGAAGGAACAGAAGGAATCTCATTCAACGAGAGACCGTGTTTGCACCCATACGATTGTGCAGGCGGGAAGTCCGGAAGCAAAGAAGTCCGATAAACTCATACTCGGAAATCGCACGTTTTACATCATCGACCTGGACGAGGTGGGTAGCTTGGGTATATCCACAATCTACTACGCCGAGGAAAGGAAGGATGTCAAGTGAAACTGTGGAACGATGGAAAAGCAGGGAGCGCAGGAAGTGCCATAAGGGCAACAGTCAAAGGACAGGTAGCCAAAATCAACCGGCAAGTCGTAGCCAGGGGCGTTAGGGCAGTGAATGCTATGAGAAACGCAGAACTGGAAGTGCTAAAAGGTCAGAGAAGCGGGCGAACATATCGCAAGCCGCACAGCAAAGCAACCTACACAGCTTCGGCACCAGGAGAACCACCGGCAAGACGTACAGGAAATCTCCGTATGCACTGGAATGGCCAGGTAAAGAGCGAAGGCAGTACCGCTGGTGGCGGAGTCCAAATCATTGCAGAGCTGGAAAGCCAAGAGAAGTATGCTGGCTACCTTGAAAACGGAACGAAGAAAATGGCAGCAAGACCATTCGTAGACAAGATCAAGGAGAAGGCAACCCCGGAAATTGAGAAAATTTACAAGGAGCCGTATGGCTAAGGAGGCATGATATATGGCACTGGTAGTAGAACAGCCGATAGCAACCTTCGATTTGAGCGAGATTGCCAGGGGCGATTTGGTCTATGGCAAGCATCGCACATGGCCGGAAGGTAAAGCCGGATTTGTAACATCAGCCATCGAGAAGGAGCTGATCGTCCAGTATCATCCGGGTATCGGCAATGTAACTAATCACTTTCGGATTCCCATTGACGAAGCAGTAGACGGTCAGTGGGAAATCCGATATTCACACGATATGTCAGAGGTTAGGACCTACGGCATCAAAGAGCAGGACACTGAGGAAGGAGCAACAGAGTGAAGCTGGAAGAATTGATTCAGAAAAGGTTCGTCAGTACGGCGGCACTTACGGAGAGGCTTACGACCTACAGTGGTGCGCCTGCTATTTTTAGTTCGGAAGCACCGGGCGACGAACAGGAAGGGTGGGGCGGTGAAACGCAGTACCCTATGGTAACTTACAACTATGACCTGCAGGCAAACGAAGAGCGAAACAGCGCCGGTAGTCTTTCAGTATCGATACTCTGTCAGAATACGGCAGATATATTCCCGGAAGACATAGCGCCTATCGTGAAGGGGTGCCTGCGTGATGTAATCCTTCTTCCGGAAGGTGGTACACCGTATTGCTTTACCTGGGCGAGGACGGATGCGTTCACTATGGGCGAGGATGCAGGAAAAGCCGGTGTTGTGATCGGCTGTGAAGTCAGATTTGACATCCTGGAATATCCGTCTATGGAAACATCCGATCCGGACCCGGTAATGGCGGTTGATAAGTATATCAAGGAGTTGTACCCGGAATGCCTGGTTATGGGATATGACCGGATGAAGGAGATAACCGAAGCCTCAGCAGAGCAGCCGGTGGTTTACTGCAGACTGATTTCAACTGAGAAGCAGGAAGAAACGAATACAGTAGCCTGGATGGACGGTAGAATTGCCGTCCATATTTTGTGTCCGGAAAGTACAGTGAGATTGAAGATGGCTGCAGATATTGCCAACCACCTGTCACTCAACGGAGAGGTAATCATGTTGGACTATTCGCCTATGTTCGTTAAGAGGCTGCAGGTGAATTACAAATCTGACTACTTGAAGGAAGGGCAGGTGTTCATCACGGGACATTATGGATTACTGAGGTACAGGGCGAAACCTCATATTCTTAATAATACAGAAACAAATTACAGTTAGGAGGTACGGTATGGCAGTATCAAAAGAAAAGGCCGCAGTCGAACAGACAGCGGCAGAAAAGGCTGTGGCGAAAGCTGCACCTGTACAGGCAGAATCTGTTTATACAGCGGAGGAGCTGGCGGCAAATGCAGGAAAGCTGTTCGGGGTCAGAACAGAATGTGCGGCGGCGGCACTGAAAGCCGCCGGTATCAAAGAGTGCACAGTTTCCAAAGCAGGTGAAACTGTAAAGACATTTATGAAGAAGGAGGTCAGATAGTAATGGCAGAAACCTATATTGTTGGAGAAACAAAGGTCAGACCGGGTGCGTATTTTAATATTCAGAAGCAGGGTACAAATGCACAGGCAGATGTTGTAAACGGTGTTACCGCCGTTGTTTTTAAATCAGATTTTGGACCGCTCAATACAGCGGTTGAATTAAGTGCGGAAGACGGATTTGCTTCCACGTTTGGAAACGGCGGCACAACAGATGCCATTCAGGAAGCTATCAGCGGTGGCGCAAAGACAATCATTGCATGCCGTGTGGGCAATGGCGGTACAGCCGGTACGGTAACATTAAATGATAATGAGGGAGAAGCTGCAGTGACAATTACAGCCGCATATCCCGGTAAGAAAGAATTTACTGTTACGGTAAGAGAAAAGCTGACAGACAGCACGGTAAAGGAATGTATCATTTATGCAGGCAAAACGGAATTTGAAAAAGCAGAGTTTCCGGCCGGCAGTGGAGAAGCTGCGGCGCTTGTGGAAGCTTTTGCAAACTCAAAGAAGTTCAAGGCAGAATTAAAAGCCGGAAAGGATTCGGCAGAGATTAAGGCAGTATCGCAGAGTGCATTTACAGCCGGTACAGACCCACAGGTAACGACAGGAGATTATTCCGAGGCTTTTGCACAGATTGAAGCGTTTGATTTTAATACTATCTGTGTAGATACAGAAGATACTGCGGTACACCTTCTGTTACAGGCATTTGTCAGCCGGGTATTCAATGCCGGAACGCTGGCAATCGCAGTTGTGGCAGAAAAACACACGGTAGACCTTGAAACAAGAATCGCCCATGCGGCAGTTTTTAATGACAAAAAGATGTGTTATGTGTTAAATGCCCATGTAAATGAACAGGGAACAGAGATTGACGGATACCAGACAGCGGCTCGTATTGCCGGAATGATTGGAGCGTGTGCTTCAAATTCGTCCCTGACACATACAGTCGTAAACGGTTTTACGGAGATTCTTGAAAGACTTACAAACACACAGATTGTTACTGCGGAGAAAAAAGGCTGTATTGTGCTTACGTACAACAGTGCAAAGCAGGTATGGATTGATAATGCAATCAATACCCTGATTACTCCGGAAGAGAATGAAGATGACGGCTGGAAGAAAATCCGCCGCGTAAAAACACGTTTTGAACTTATCCGCAGAATGAATGTTACAGCAGATAACCTTGTCGGAAAGATTGACAATGATACCAACGGAAGGGCAACGGCAATCAGCCAGTTACAGGCTGTCGGAAATTCTATGGTATCCGAGGGAAAGCTGACCGCCTGCAAGGTGTCTGAAAGCTCTGTATATACAGCAGACGGTGACAGCGCTTATTTTGAAATTTCAGTAATCGACAAAGACAGCATGGAACATATGTATCTTACATATATGTTCCGGTTCAGCACAAACGAATAGGAGGTAGCACAATATGATTAATACAAGAGCCGCCGGAGATGCCAGACAGGCACGAACCGGCAAGGACGGTGCATTTTACAATGCAGACGGGGTGTTGTTAGCAACAGTTGAATCATTTTCAAGCAATGTAAGTTTCAACAACGCTTCATATTCCGTATTAGGAAATGCGCAGGAATTAGAGTCAGCAAACACTTTTAAAGTAACGCTGACAATGAGCCAGATTGTTGTTGAAGATGATGCGTTTATTCAGGAGCTTATGACAGCAATGAAAGAACAGACAATGCCATACTGGAATTTCCAGGGCGTTTTAACAGGCAGAAACGGTTCAGAACAGCGTGTGGTTTACAGTGAATGTGTTCCGTCCGGACAGGTGGACTTACAGAACATCACGACAGGAGATGTCGTCAAGCGTGCATGGAACTTTGCAGTCAACCAGCCGCCGGAATTACAGAGCCTTCTTTCAATTTCTTAATCTGATTAGAAGGATAAACAGCTAAATATAGTGCGGTTTCAGAGAGTGCATATCGTAAGGATATGCCTCTCTTTTTTATTATAAATTTTTTGGAGGATATGAGCATGGCAGATTTAACGAGAGCAACAGTAGGTATTGTAGAGGAAAACGCTGTACACGTTGTACAGGAAAATACATCACCGGTACAGGATATTGAACTTACGGAAGATGAAACAAAGGAACAGATGAGAGTTCATGAGGAAGATATTATCCGCGGGCTGATTGAAGCTGCGGGTTATACGCAGGACGAAACGAAGCGGATTGAGATTGCCCGCGGCGGTAAGGTATATTTCACATTTGCTATCAGACCGTTGTCAGAGGAAGAATACGACCGCTGTAAAAAGAAATGGACAAAGTATGTAAGAAATAAGCAGTTCGGAATGAAGCTGCCGGAAGAAACGAACAACATTAAATACAGAGCCGCCCTTATTCATACGGCTACTGTAGAGGCAGACAGAGAGAAACTCTGGGACAACAAGAAAGTATGGGAAGCACTTAGAAATAAGGGCTTACAGATTATGAGTGGTCTTGATGTAATTGAGTATTGCCTGAAAGCGGGAGAAAAGGACAAGGTACTTGAAGCTATTGATGCGTTAAGCGGCTATGATTCCAATATTGAGGAAGTAGCAAAAAACTAATTGAAGCCGGTGGAAAAGCCTGTCTGTTACATCATATATTTCAGCGGACAGGCATAACCCCGGACGAGTTCTACCAAAAGCCGAGAGGTGTACAGGCATTTATGCTGGCATCTACAAGAATATACCTAGAGTCATCACAGAAAGAGAAAGGAGGCGGAGACAATGGCTGAGACAATGAGAATAGAGATTCCTATAGAAACTGTGGATAATACAGACCCGGAGCTGACACAAATTACAAAAAAATTAAACAATATGGAAAAAGCAGCTGATAGTGCTGCCTCCTCGACAAAAAAAGCCACGGAAACAGTATCCAAATTCGATAAATCCGCGGAGAAAACGCAGAAGTCACTTGCAGCATGGGCAAAAGAAAAATATCAGATACTGCTTGAAGCAAAAGACAAGATAACCCCGGTTTTGTCCACGATAAAAGGCGGACTGCGAGGTTTTGCCGGAAAGGCATGGAGTGTAACCGTGAAAGCTGTTGACCTTGTTACAGCTCCGGTGCGTGGGATACTGAATCTGTTAAAGAATCCTATCTTTCAAGCCGGAGCAGTCCTTGGAGTAACTTTTAGTGTTGCGGATACCGTAAATACTTACAAAGACTTTGAGGCTGCTATGAGCCAGGTAAAGGCGGTAAGCGGGGCAACCGGCAGTGAATTTGATAAGCTTACAGCCAAAGCAAAAGAAATGGGGGCGACTACGAAGTTTACAGCCAAAGAATCCGCTGAAGCTTTTAATTACATGGCTATGGCGGGGTGGAATGCCGAGCAGATGACAGACGGTATTAGTGGTATCTTAAATCTCGCTGCGGCTTCCGGCGAAGATTTGGCAACAACGAGTGATATTGTTACAGATGCGTTGACAGCGTTTGGTTTAAAAGCCAGCGATGCAACGCATTTTTCTGACGTTCTGGCACAGGCTTCATCAAGTGCCAATACAGATGTAGGCATGATGGGCGAAACATTCAAGTATGTGGCTTCTATGGCTGGGTCGTTAAGTTACTCAATCGAAGATGTAGCTTTGATGACCGGCTTAATGGCGAACAGCGGTATTAAATCTACACAAGCTGGTACATCGCTTAATTCGGTGCTTACAAGGCTTGCCACAAACTCTAACGGAGCGGCAGATGCAATAGCAGCTTTAGGGGTAAACTTTTATGACAGCACCGGAAACGCAAGACCACTTGCAACAGTCATGGGAGAACTTAGAGAAGCAACTGCTGGCATGAATCAGGAACAGAAATCAAATTTAGCTAATACAGTAGCAGGAATGGAAGCACAGAAAGGCTTACTGGCTATCTTAAATGCCACACAGGAAGATTATGACAAATTGGCAGAGTCAATTAATCATGCTGACGGTGCGGCAGAGAAGATGTCAAAGATACAGCTTGATAATCTGTCCGGTGATATTACTTATTTTCAGTCGGCTGTGGACGGCCTTAAAATCTCTTTGGGTGAGAGACTATCCAACTCATGGTTGCGTGATATAGTCCAGTGGCTTACAGCACAGGTGCCGAATGTAGAGCAGGCATTGAATGATGCCATGGATTCTGTGGAAATAAAGCTTGACAGTCTGAAACACAAATTTAAAGAGGTTACAGATACAGACGAATGGAAAAATGCAGATTTCTTTGGAAAGGCAAAGATAGCATGGGATGATTTTATTGTCGAGCCGTTTTCCGAATGGTGGAGCAGTAAGGGCAAAACAAAGATAAATGCAGTAGCCGGAGATATTGGAAATGCTATCGGTACAGGGCTTACAGTCGGTATCGGTACAATTCTTGGAATTAATCTGTCGGAAACTATAGACGAAGGCAGTACGCTGGGAGCTTCTTTTGCAAAAGGCTTTTCGGAAGGATTTGATTTTAGTCTTATTTCGGAAAAGATATGGGACGGGCTGGGGAATCTGTTCAGCAATGCGGCAAAACTGTTGCCGGGCGGACAGAGCGCCGACCTGTCATCTGTTTTATCTGCCGGTATCCTGATGAAAATTTCAAAACCGTTTGTGGGACTTGGAAAAGGTGCGTTCAGTATCGGCAAGGGATTGTTTGGTACTGGTGGCACTGACGGGGTATCGCTTGCCGGTTCGGTAATTGGTTCGACCGGTAATGCCATGGTCGGCGGAAGTGGAATCCTTGGCGGACTGGCGAATGTCGGATATGCGCTCAATCCGGTAAATAAAGCCGGTATGTATTTTGGAAGTACCGCAGGAACAATGAGCGGAGGAATGGCGGCACTTACCGGAGCTGGAGCAGTGGCGGGAGGATTAGCTGCCGGAGCTTCGTTGATTCATGCGGGTGTTGATACATATAAAGCCATAAAGTCTGATAATAAAGATGAAAAAGCTGCATATGGAGCATCAGCTGGACTGACAGCAGGCGGAGTCGCCGCAGGAGCCGCAATCGGTTCACTTATTCTTCCGGGAGTTGGCACACTTATAGGTGCCGGTGTCGGTGGTGTTGCCGGTTGGTTGGGCGGCAATAAAGTCAAAAAGGATTATCAAAAGAATGTTGAGGAAATGCAGGCAATGTCTGACAAGATACAGGCAGTGTATAACGCAACCGGCATTACGATTGATAAGACATCGAAGTTTGCCAACAAGAGCCTGAAAGACGCGCTGAATGATTCTTCAGTCAGTGCAGAGGACTTTGCGGCAAAGTTTCAGGAATCATGTGCAGACGTTATGAATGATTCATTTGGAGATATAAAGCTGTCATTTTCGCAGATTAAGAAATTGGCGGAAGAAATCACTTTCGGCAATATGAAAGAGGGGCTTGATGAGTTTAATACGGTAACGGAGAACACACAGGGTTCTTTAACAAATTTGAAGTCTTCCGTAAGCACTTTGAAGCGTGAAAACTGGAAAATCAATCTTGGTATGCAGTTATCTGATACCGATATTGACGAGTACAAACAGAGTGTGGATACATTTGTAAAAAATGCGCAGACATATATTAATGACAACCATTACGAAGCAACTGTGGCTTTAAATCTTCTCACAGACGGCAATGGTGATACAACAGGTCTTGATACTATGTACAACTCTTTTACACAGCAGGTAGATGATTTGAGCGCGGAGCTGAGTGAAAAAATGAATATTGCGCTTGAAGATGGTGTCATAACGCTTGACGAATCGGCAGAGCTTACCAATCTGCAACAGCAGATTACGGACATTACAAATAAGCTTGCAGATGCCGAGAATCAGGCGGATTTAGATGCAATCAGTATTAAATTCAAAGCCAGCGGCGCAGCGCTTACACCGGAATCATATGCGGAATTGCAGGAACAGCTTAAAGACTACACTGAAAAGGCGGCCGCAAGCTATTACGATGCAATGAAAGTATCGTTAAAGAACGTAGAGCTGCAACTATCCGAAAATGTTATATCTGAGGACGAAGCGGCTGAAATGAAAAAGCAGATAGAGGATGGATACGCACAGAAGCTGTCCGACCTGAATCTGAATGTGCAGGAATTTAATTTACAGACGATTGCAGATGCCTTTGAAAGCCAGCTTGACGGAATACTCCCGGATATCGAAGGTACAACAGCAGAAAAGCTTCAAACGGCAATAAACAATGCGCTGACACAGAAGCCTGACGTAAGTACCTGGGACGATACCTTTATGAAGAATATCTTTGACCTGGACGGACTTGATGAGGAGTATCAATCGCAAATTGAAACACTGCTGAAATCGACAGCGGAGAGTATACCGCAAAAAGTTAAAGAACAGATTTTGCAGTCTTATAAAGATTCAATTCCGACCTCGGAGGAGATCATGGAAGCAGATGTTGATTTTATTGGTCCATACGCAGAGGAGATACAGAACCAGCTGTCAGCACTTGATTTATCAAATGCTGACATGGAAGCTCTTAAAACCTCACTAAGCGACGGCGTAGCGACAGCTATTGAGGGTGCGGACATGGACAAAGTAAATGCGGCGCTTGACATTGTAAAAGGTAATGTCGATACTTCGGCTTCGGCAAAGTTTGGAGCTGGCTACAACGTCACAATGCCGCTTACGGTTACATTTGATTATTCCGTAAGTAATCCTACAATGCCAAGTTCGCTGATGCCGAGTACATCTTACAGCATTACACCGCAGAAACATGCTGCCGGTGGTTATGTAAGCGGCGGTCCGCAGTTAAGCTGGCTTGCAGAAGAAGGCTATGGCGAGTTTGTAATTCCGACCAATCCAAGCCGCAGGTCAAGGGCGCTGGAACTTTATGAACAGGCAGGACAGGTGCTGGGGGTAACAGCCCACGCAGAGGGCGGCTATGTAAGCGGTTCAAATACAGGATTAAATACGGTTGATTATAATTTATTCAATGAAACAATAAAAACCGTTCCCCGCGGCTATTACGAAACCACAGAGGATAATACAGAGAATAATCCGGCGGTATTTGAACAGGTCAGCACCACAGCACCACAGCAGGGCGGAAATAGTCCGGTATCAGTTAATGTTTCTGTATCGCCGGAATTTGTAATCAATGGCACAGAAGGTCAGTCAGAAGCAGACATCATGGCGATAATTAAGAAAAATATGAAATCCATGGCTGATGAACTGGGCGGAGAGATTGCAGAAAGACTGGAGCGGGTATTTGAGAATATGCCGACAGTAAGGGAGGCGTAGCAGATGGCACAGGATATTATCATAAGGCTTTCAGAAGTAGGCGGAAGCCGTTTTTTTACATTCCCGGCAAATCCGGAAACGATAAGCGGTACACTGGCGGCAAAGTACCAGTCATTTGACATCATATCCAAAGGCACCGTAAAGGTGCCAAAGGGTACTGATGTTACAGAAATTAAATGGAACGGTGAGTTTTTCGGCAGTGTAAAGCGGTATGAAAGTATTGTGCTTACACAATACTATATGCCGCCGAATCTGTGTGTTGAAACTTTAAGGGAATGGCAGGAATCCGGACAGGTTTTAAACCTGATTGTAACAGACACATGGATTAATCTTGATGTTACAATATCTTCATTCACCCCGGAGGTATACGGTGCATATGGCAATGTGAAATATTCCATAACTTTTACGCAGGCAAAAGATTTGAAAATTTACACGACTGACGAATTAAAAATTGCGGAATTTGTAAAGACCGTACCCCGTAATGAACCGGATTCGGATTCTGATGATTCGGGCGGCGGGGATTACAGTTATACGGTTGTTTCCGGCGATACGCTGTGGGCTATTGCCGAGCGTGAACTCGGAAGCGGCACGGACTGGACACGGATATATGATGCCAATGAAGACACCATAGAAGACACGGCACAGGAACATGGGAAAAGCAGTTCCGACCATGGACACTGGATATGGCCGGGTGAAGTCCTTACAATTCCGGGTTAGGAGGCGGCATGATAGATTTAACAAAGATTCAGTACCGTGTTGTTGTAATTGATGAGAATGGCACGCAGTATAACATTAAAGAGTATGTGAGCGGGCTTGGCTGGGAAGAAAACGAAAACGAAATAGCTGTCAGAACGACCTTTACGGCAAAGAACAGTGAAACGGCACAGGGGAAGTTATCCTCGCTGATAAAGCCGGGGTGTCTTGTTGGTATCTTTGCAACAGATTCGAGCGGGCATGATGAGGAGGTGGCAAGGGGATTTGTGACAGACTGGAATCCCACATTGCAGAACAGCGGTGATGATTTGAAATGCACGGCATATGATGAACTTTACCGCCTGCAAAAAAGCCAGGACAACAGGTTTTATTCCTCCGGCACAGGCACGCAGTCTATTGTAACAGGGCTGTTTGATGATTTTGAAATACCGACAGACGGTTACAGCGGACCGAATGCGGTACACGGCAAACTGAAATATAACAGCAGTTACGTTTCGGATATTATCCGGGACGTGCTTGATGATGTTAAGAAAAAAGGCTACGGCACATATCTTGTACGCTCAATTAAAGGCTATGCTGATGTTGTTATGCGCGGAAGCAACGAAGATGTGTACGTGTTTAAAGTGGATAATACAAAATCCGTCAGTACGTCAATCAGCACCGCCGACCTTGTAACAAGGGTGCGGGTGCTTGGACAGGCAGACGATGACGGAAAATCAAGCGTTGAAGCCACGCTGAACGGACTGACTGAATATGGAATAAGACAGCGTATCTATGTCCGTGGTTCTGATGAATCGCTTGAAGATGCAAAGACGGCGGCGCAGGAAATCTTAGACAATGACGGAAAGATAACTCAGGAACTGACTTTAACAGCACCGGACGTTCCGTACATCAGAAAAGGTGATTTGGTGTATGTAATGGAGGGTACGGCTGATGATTATTTTTATGTAAAAGGTATCCGGCATGACTGTGAAAGTTACTCCATGACGATGGAGCTTGAAAAGGCAGAGACGGAAACAATCAGAACAGGTTCAGATTCAAATTCGGGAGAGTCTGACAGGGAATACAATGTCGGTGACATTGTGAATTTCCACGGTGGTACGCATTATGTAAGCAGCTACGATGATGCCACAGGGTATAACGCGAGAGCCGGACAGGCAAGGATTACAATAAAAAACGGTTCCGGTGGTGCGCATCCGTGGCATCTTATACACGTTGACGATGACAGCAACGTATACGGCTGGGTAGATGACGGAACATTTGACTAAAGGAGGGCGGCTATGGCTGATAATACATTTGATGAAAATGCCGGTACAAACAGACTGGCAAATGTGCTTACGGACAGAATGAAAAGAGAGAGCGAAAGCCCTCTTTATTTGGATTTTGGAGAAATACAGGCAAATGGAAGCCTGATAACAAATACATTTCCGGTGGCTGTTCCTAAAGGTCAGTATTCGGTATGCCGCCATGTCGGTGGGCTGACGTTTGAAATCTCCGGCGGCGGACATGAGGGACATGAAGAACAGACAACGGATCATAACACAGGAAGCCACACGCATACGGTAAAACCGCCGGCAGTAAAGTCCGGTGACAGGGTGCTTGTCGCATGGGTGCAGAGTGAGGCTGTGGTGATAGATGTTATTGTAAGTTCTTAAAAGGAGGCTGGCATGGCAAAAACATTAGCAGTAGTGAGTGTACCGGATTTCAAAAGCGAGAGTTCCAGGTACGACACGAAATATAAGCACACTGCAAAATGGGACCCGGTGGAAGGTGATTTTGTAAGGGACGGTGCAAACAGGATAGTTTCTTGTACCGGCGAAGAAGGCTTTATGATTTGGTGCTTCAAGGTGGCACAGACAGAACGTTATTCGTGCCTTGCTTATGCTAAAAGCATAGGAGTGGAAATGGAAGCCGCACTTGCTGCGGACAATCAGAAAGTCGTGGAAAGCATGGTACAGCGCACAATCACAGATGCCTTAAAAGTCAATCCCCGCACGGAATATGTAACAAACTTTGAGTTTACGTGGGATACAGATTCAATGCACTGTACGTTTACGGTAAAGGGTATTGAATGGGATAAACTGTTTAAGATAACGCTTTAAGTATTAAGGAGGTGGCGGAAGTGGCACAGCTTAAATTTACAAATCCGGATTTTATGTCCGGCACCAGTACACAGGAAATCCATGAAAGAATGATGAAAAATCTGCCGCCTGACATAGACGATATGCCGGGCGGTTTTCCTTATGATTTTACAAGACCGGCGGCAATCGAAAAAGCGGAACTGATAAATTTTCACCTTACGAGGACACTGATGATTGCATTTCCGCAGTATGCATGGGATGAATGGTTAGACCTGCATGGACAGCAGGTGCATCTTACACGGCACCCTGCAGATCATGCAGCAGGATATGTAAAAGTAACCGGTAAAGAAGGAACTAAGATTCCTGAGGGAACGGTGTTTTGTACACCGGCAACAGCTACAGGTCCGGCATTGGAATATACAGCAGATGAGGACTGTACTATTGGCAGCTCCGGAAGCTGTATAGTTGCAGTTACGGCAGTCACAGCTGGTACAGTATCGAATGTAGCGGCAAATACAATTTGTATTATGTCAAAGCCGGACAAGAATATAACCTCGGTTGTAAATGCTGAACCGATAACCGGCGGCAGTGAAAGAGAGGGCAACGATGATTTTTACGACCGCATAGCTGCCGAGTATGCCAATAGCATGACATATCTTGGAAATGATGCCGACTATGTCCGGTGGGCAAAAGAAGCCGGAGCAGGTGATTGTATCGTGGTAAGTGCGGCAGACGGACCAGGAACGGTTAAATTGGTGCTGGTAGACCAGAATGGCCAGCCTGCCAACCAGGCACTTATCAATGCCGTGTATAAGCATATCGTATCTCCGGACGACAGGACGGCAAGACTGCTTCCGACAGCGTGTGCAAAGCTTACCTGTGCGGCGGCGACAACCGTTCAGATTGCTTATGCGTGTACAGGGCTGATAATCGATGAAACAACTAATATTGAGCAGATAAAGGCTGATTTTAAAAAGGCGGTTCTGACGGTGTATGATAAGGCAAAAACAGACAGTATTCTCAGGTACAATGATGTACGACCGTTAATATCTGCAATAGCCGGGGTGAAAGACTTTGAAACCTTTACAATCAACGGTGGCACCGAAAATATCATACTTGCACAGGACGAGTACCCACAGACGGGTACTCTTAATTTTTCCCTGGCAGAGTAGGAGGCTGTAATGGAAAAAGAAAAATTTGACCTTGAAGCATTTCCTACAAGCGAGAGTGCAGTGCGTATGCTGTCTTACGTGTCGCAGGGGTTTTATGATAATTCATATGTCGGTAAGTGGCTCTATCAGGTCATGGGCATGGAATATGATGATGTTCGTAAAATCATAGAGGAACTGCCATATCAGATGTTTCCGGAAACGGCGACATGGGGGCTGATGTATCACGAACTGAAATGGCAGCTTCCAGTGCGGGAGAATCTTTCCTACGAGGAACGAAGAAAGCTGATTTATCAGAAGCGTGACTGCCGTACACCGATGACACCGTACAGAATGGAGCAGTACGTAAAAAACACAACTGGGATTGAAATATCGATTGCAGATGCTATGGATTCCGGCAGATATGGCTATGTGCCGGAGCATCCCAATATATTTAAGGCTTATTATTCAGGAGAAAATACACTTGATTCAAAGCTTGTACACAGTGCGCTGAATCAGTTGAAACAGTCACATACAGCCTATGTGGTTAATCACAGAGTTGATGTGGCTGTTATTAATTTACTCCGAATAAGTCTACAAAATATTAAAATACATTTCAAATCCGCACTAAATGAACAGGTAAAAGCAAAAGCGGCTGTACATCTTGAAATGGATAACAGCGTGGAATGTATCGGAACTGTAGAATTAGAACGGCGCAGAAATCTGTGGTATCTGAATGGGGACGTACCGCTTAATGGAAGCAGAATATTAAATGCATTATACGAGAAGGAGGAACTATAAAGCATGGCAGAAAATTCTATTATTACAAAAAAGGCGCGGGAGAATATGGTAAAGGCAAGAGCCGGAGCGATAACACTTCCAAAGATTGTCGGCATGGCATTCGGTTCAGGTGGGGTGGATACCTCCGGGAATGTAATTGTGCCGACTGCCGAACAGGCAGCATTAAAAAATGAGCTGTTCAGAAAAGAAATAGACGGTTACAGCTTTGTAAATGATACGACCTGCAGGTATCAGTGTACGCTGTCAGAATCAGAGCTTGCAGGAGAGTATATCTCTGAGGTCGGGCTGTATGATGCTGCCGGTGACATTGTCTGCATTAAGAACTTTACAAGCAAGGGAAAAGACAGCGACATTGAAATGACCTATACGGTCGATGATGTATTCTAAGAAATTTTGAAGAAACGGAGGCAGAAAATATGGCTGATTTTGAAATTCCGGAAAATCCGGATTTTGTTGAGAGTGTACGGAAGTTTGAACCGACAGATCCCGCACACGCTGATTTGTTTAACAGGGTTATCCTGGCACTGCTGGAGAGTCTTGCGTATTTACGCAAATATAAAGCGGATATGGACTATGTAGATTTATCTTATCAGCAGGCGACCGGATATGCAGATAAGATAGTTGCGGCTTTGATAAATGGCGCACCGGAAATGTTGAATACATTGGATAAACTTGCAAATGCAGTTGAAGAAAATGCTTCAATTATTGATGTGCTGGTTGCGGCTATAGGAAAAAAAGCAGAACAGGTGGAGCTAGATACACACACAGGTAATAATGTAATCCATATAACGTCGGCAGAGCATGAAGGCCTCACAGAAGCTATAAAGCATACAAAGACAGCGCACGTTACTGGGATTAAAGGAAGTGAGGAAAGCGTTTATCGCACAGAGAACGTTGAAATAACAGCAGAAAATGTAGGCGCAGTGCCACTAGGCGGCAATGCAGGAAGTGCAGACAGGGCGGCAAGGCTCGGAAGAAATGGCAATGCTGGATATCCAATGACCTTTAACTGGGCAGGCAAAACCGGACAGCCTTCGTGGCTGTGGGGCGGTGAAAACGGAGAAGACATGTATGTTTACAATCCTAGTAATTTTAGCGTAAATTATGCAGAAAGTGCAGGAAGTGTAAACTGGGCTGGGATAAAAGACACACCCTCTACATATCCACCGGAAGCGCATACTCATAAATTGAATATTGTATCAAATTCGACATTTACAATTAATAATTACAGTGACAACCCGGTAAGCATAGTACAAACTGCTGACTGTGGCGAGTACATAACCATGGGGAATATGAATATGCGACATTATAAACTGCTGTTATGCACGAATGATGAATGTAAAAATGGGATAGTTACAGAATTTGACATAACAAAAAACAATAAAACTTTAGTACCGGTTACAAGCGCAAATCCGGCGCAAATAATAAGCAGCAATAAAAATATTAATTTGTATTTTGATATACATTTTAACTATTCAGGAAATTTGGGCGGCTGGAAATGGAGTTGGGACGAAGAAGGCTATATTACAATTTATGGCGGTAGTGGTACTACAGGCTTCTCGACAAAAAATTTCTTCTGGGTAGATTGTTGGGCACAGTAAAAAATAAAAAACAACAGAGGAAAGGCAGGTGATAACCATGTACTACGACAGCAGTTAGAAAGCCGGTAAAAAGTTAAATAGCATTTATTAGAAAGACACGAAAGTGTCTTATTTTTTTACCCAAAAATCGGTTGCAGGAGCAACAGGACCAAACAAAAAGGAGAGATTAAACATGATGATTTTTGATATTTACAGAAACGCCGGTAACAGCCCGGTAGTACAGCTTGTGATTATTGCAGTTGTACTTGATACGGTTTTTGGCTGCATCAGAGCGGCAAAAGACAGAGAGTTCAACAGTTGTTTTGGCATCAACGGTGCCATCAGAAAGATTGGCATGGTGGTGTCGATTCTTGCACTTATTTTAGTTGACCAGATTGTCAGCTTTAATCTAATTGGATTTCTGCCGGAAGCGGCGCGTGCCTATTTAGGCGACAGAATCGGATTAACCGAGTTTTTCGGAGTTCTGTATATCGCCTATGAAACAGTCAGCGTTCTGAAAAACATGGTGCTTTGCGGTTTGCCGGTCAAGGCCTTATGGAAAGCAGTCAAAACGTTCTTGGGACGGTATACGGACGAACTGCCGGATGAAGATGAAATTGAATTAGCAGAGTTAGCAGAAAAAGAAAGCGAGGAAAGATAGTTATGGAAATTACAAAGAATTTAGTATCAGAGGACAAGTACGGCATTAAATGCCCATACACAATGGAACCAATCGGCATTACGGTGCATAACACAGGAAACAGCGCAAGCGCAGACAATGAAATTGCCTATATGATTTCAAATGACAGGGAGGTATCTTATCACATCGCGGTTGATGAGGAACACGCAGTGCAGGGCTTGCCGTTGAATCGTAACGCATGGCATTGCGGGGATGGTAACGGCAAAGGCAATAGAAAGACTATTGCGGTGGAAATCTGCCGCTCCACAAGCGATGATGAAAGCCTGTTTGACAGGGCAGAGGAAAATGCCGCTGAACTGATTGCGGCACTGTGTAAAGAATACGGCTGGACAACAGATGATATTTACACTCATCAGCACTGGAACGGTAAATATTGTCCGCATAAGACTTTAGACAGGGGCTGGGAGCGTTTCCTTGACATGGTTCGTGAAAAGCTGGGCGAAGATGTCGGAGAACCGGACACATCAGATTCAACAGAAGAGCCGGACGATATGCCGTCAGAAGATAATCAGGGCGGCGATGACAGCGGGGAATCCGGCGGTACAGATGTAAACGTTACATATGCCGTTCAGTTGGAAGACGGAACAATCCTTCCGGAAGTAACCAACTTAGAAGATTATGCCGGTATTGGTGGCAGAAAGATTATCGGTATTGCTGCAAGGGTAGACCGCGGCGAATTAAAATATCAGGTGCATACAGTAGGCGGCGGCTGGCTGCCATATGTGACCGGCTACGACTGGGATGATGCCGTAAATGGCTATGCCGGAAACGGTTGTGTAATTGATGCACTTAGAGTGTATTACAACACACCGGGCGATATTGTCGAAGCAGACGGCTACAAGAAAGCCAAGTACAGAGTTGCTCCGGCAGGCGGAAACTATTACAGCTGGCAGTATGACGATGAAACATCAAACGGACAGGACGGCTATGCCGGAATGTTCGGTAAGCCGATTGACCGGGTCCAGATTGTAATTGAATAATTTAGGAGAAAACAGTGGCAATATGAAAAACTACATCGGCGTAAAAATTGTAAAAGCTGAGCCGAAGGAGAAGAATGGAGTACCTGGGTACGCTGTGAAATATCCGGATGGTTATGTATCATGGAGTCCGAAGGAAACCTTTGAAAAGGCATATCGGGAATTGGATTGCCAGGATTTCATCAACTCAGCAGAGTAAGTAAGGAAGCCTATGATCCGCAAGGGTTGTAGGCTTTTTTTATTGCAGAAAAGCGGAACAAGACTGCAGGTAAAATCAATATACAAAATAGCCAAAATAAGACCGGGTATTTTGACGAAAAATTCCCGAGACACGATAGGCGATTTTAGTACCTATCCTATGCCTAAAGACTAAAAGCCGGTATTGAACCGTGTATGAAGTCATAGACCTATATGCTTTCAGAGGTGTAATTATCCACATTATCCACACGCATTTGTGGATAAAATACGCTTTTGAGAGTACGCAAATGAGCATATATTATTTTATTATCTAATATCTATTATCTATTCTCTAATATCTCGTAAAGAATCCTTGTAGAAATCATATAAGAAATCTTGTAAGAAATCTTACAATGCACCAAGCAACCGTGCGGGTTTGCGGTCCTCGCAAATGAAAATGCGGAGCAATGCACCAGTTGGTGTTGATAATCCGGAAGTCGTAGAAATCATCGCAAGTGCGAAAATTATTTGCCATAAACTCGGAAAATAGAAGTAAATCTATTGACAAATACGCAAATGC
>OKSP01000335.1_pt1 | contig 29570 bp, 26 predicted proteins | sample 2434041 | NCBI WGS metagenome assembly OKSP01 (sample SAMEA3879593, study PRJEB24766) | human gut metagenome | biome: human-associated habitat; feature: feces | place: USA | collected 1985/1987
GCGGCTGGAAAATGATATTTTCACGGTGGGCGGTATCGCGCAGAAATACAACTGCGCTCTTACCCGCCTTGACTACCAGCAGGAGGCGGGGCTGATGTCCTCTGTTCCGCTGGGCGAGAACCTGATCCCCATCCAGCGAGGGCTTACCACATCAAGCACCGCAATTTTCATTCCCTTTATCACGCAGGAACTTTTCCAAACGGGTGCAGCTTTGTATTACGGCTTAAACGCCCTTTCAAACAACATGATACTTTGCGACCGCAAGCGGCTGAAAAACCCCAACGGTCTGATCCTCGGCACCCCCGGAAGCGGCAAGAGCTTTGCGGCGAAGCGGGAAATCACAAACGCTTTTCTCATTACCGACGACGACATCATCATCTGCGACCCGGAAGCGGAGTATTACCCCCTTGTGCGCCGCCTGCACGGACAGGTGATCCGCATTTCCCCCACAAGCACCCAGTATGTCAACCCTATGGATATTAACCTCAATTACAGTGAGGACGACAACCCCCTTGCGCTGAAAAGCGATTTTCTCCTTTCCCTCTGTGAGCTTGTCATCGGCGGCAAGGAGGGGCTGATGCCCGTGGAAAAGACCGTCATTGACCGCAGCGTAAGAAACGTGTACCGCCCGTTTTTAGCCGCCCCCGACCCGGCGAAAATGCCGATCCTCGGCGATCTTTACGACGAGCTTTTAAGACAGCCGGAGCCGGAAGCGGCGCGGGTGGCGGCGGCATTGGAGCTTTACGTTTCGGGCAGTCTGAATGTCTTTAACCACCGTACCAATGTGGAGCTTTCAAACCGCCTTGTCTGCTTTGACATCAAGCAGCTTGGGAAGCAGCTTAAAAAGCTGGGGATGCTCATTGTGCAGGATCAGGTGTGGAACAGAGTAACCATAAACCGGGCTGAAAAGAAATCCACCCGCTACTACATGGACGAGTTTCATTTGCTCCTCAAAGAGGAACAAACCGCCGCCTATTCCGTGGAGATTTGGAAGCGTTTTCGTAAATGGGGCGGGATCCCAACCGCCATCACGCAGAATGTCAAAGACCTTTTGAGCAGCCGCGAAGTTGAGAATATCTTTGAGAACAGCGATTTTGTCCTCATGCTCAATCAGGCGCAGGGCGACCGGGAAATCCTTGCAAGGCAGCTCAATATCTCCCCGCAGCAGATGAAATACGTTACCCATACCGAAGCGGGCGAGGGGCTGATCTTCTACGGAAACGTGGTGCTGCCTTTCCTTGACCGTTTTCCACAAAATACCGAGCTATACCGGGTAATGACGACCCGCCCGGAGGAAGTGGGCGGCACATGAGATTAGACACCATCATCAACCGCGACGCGCTGTGCGCCCTGCGGGAGCTGCCCGCCGAGAGCGTCCATTGCTGCGTCACAAGCCCGCCCTACTACGCCCTGCGGGATTACGGCATGGACGCGCAGATCGGGCGGGAGGACACGCCGGAGCAGTATATCGCAAGGCTTGTCGAGGTTTTCCGTGAGCTGAAACGGGTGCTGCGCCCGGACGGTACGTTTTGGCTGAATATTGCCGATACCTACTGCGGCACAGGCAGCAAGGGCAGCTACACCGACCCGAAAAACCCGAAAGGCAGAAACGGGCAGAGCCTGTCCCTTGCAAGACGGGCGGCAGGCTGCAAGCAAAAGGACTTAATCGGTATTCCGTGGCTTTTAGCCTTTGCCCTGCGCTCTGACGGGTGGTATCTGCGCAGCGCGATTATTTGGCAGAAGGACAACCCCATGCCCGAAAGCGTGCGGGACAGACCGAGCCGCTGCTATGAGAACGTCTTTTTGCTTACGAAGTCCAAGAGCTATTACTATGACGCCGCCGCCATTGCGGAACCCATTGCCCCAACAACGGCGGCGCGATACCGGGGCGGGCGCAGCGCGGGACACAAATACGACGGCGAGGTACCCGGACAGGGTAAGGTGCAGGGCATCAACCGGGCGCGGACGGGCGGCTACTACGATGAAGCCCTCATGCCGACCACGCGGAATAAGCGGGACGTATGGCATATCAACACCGTACCCTACAAGGGCGGGCATTTCGCCGCGTTCCCGCCGAAGCTGGCGGAAACCTGCATTTTGGCGGGCTGTCCCAAGGGCGGCGTTGTCCTTGACCCGTTTTTCGGCAGCGGCACGACGGGGCTTGCGGCAAAAAGCCTTGACCGCCATTACATCGGCATTGAGCTGAACTATGACTATTGCACCCTTGCAAGGGCGCGGATCGGAGGTGAAACAAATTGAGCAAAAAGCTGAAACCCCGCGATAAAATTACGCAGAAAATGAGCCGGGACGGGCTTATCGAGGTCAACGAAACCGCAGGCACCGCCGAGCTGGTCAGCGGGCGCGAACAGGACGCGGATTTTTCCAAGCAGCCCGAACAGGCGGCGCAGGAAGCCGCGCAGCAGCTTCCGCATCCCTCCGGCAGCGCGGCAGCTCGTCCCCATCCCCCGGAGCTTTCCCCGAAGCGGGACGACGCCGCAGCCGAGCGTGTTTTGGAGCATATCGACGCTGCCCATACCCGCGCAGCATCCAAAAAGGCGATAAAGCGAGTGCAGCGGGAAGCGGTGGCAAAAACAAAGACCTCACGCCTGCAATTCACCGAGGAAGAACGGGCGACGCCGGAGCTTCAAAAGGCGATCCGCAAATCGGAAAGAGCCGCCGACCGCCTGGACGAAGCACGGGCGGCTATTCCGAAGAAGAAAGTCTTGACAAAAGAGCGCACCTTTGACGAAGCCGCAGGCAAGGGCAAAACCCGCCTGCGCTTTGAGGAAAAGGAAAAACCCATACCGGGCAGCAGACAGCAGCACAACCCCCTCTCCCGCCCCGTGCAGGAGGTCGGCGTTTTCGTCCACAATAAGATACATTCCGTTGAAAAGGACAACTCCGGCGTGGAGGGAGCGCACAAGAGCGAGGAATTAGCCGAGCGCGGCATCCGGGCGGGGGCGCGGCAGGTGCGAAAGAGCCGCCGCAGCCGCAAGCTGAAACCCTACCGGGCGGCGGCAAAAGCGGAAAAAGCCGCGTTCAAGGCAAACGCCGATTTTCAGTATCAAAAGGCGCTGCACGACAACCCGCAGCTTGCCGCGTCTAACCCCGTTTCCCGCTTTTGGCAGAAGCAGCAGATCAAGCGGCAGTATGCAAAGGCGGTACGAACGGGCGGCGCAAAATCCGCAAGGAAAGCCGCAGAAAGCACCCGCAAGGCAGCGAAGAAAACCGCCGAAGCGACGAAAAAGACCGCCGCCTTTGTAGGGCGGCATTGGAAAGCCTTTCTGATTGCCGGGTGTGCGCTGCTCCTGCTTATCATGCTGATGTCCGCCATTTCCTCCGGCTCTGCTCTCTTTTCGGGGCTTGTCAACGGCGTAATCGGAACCTCTTACACATCGGAGGACAGCGACCTTGTAGCGGTGGAAAACAATTATGCGGCAAAGGAAAACGATCTGCAAAGCAGGATAGACAATATCGAGCGCGATTATCCGGGCTATGACGAATACCGCTACGACCTTGCGTACATCGGGCATAATCCCCATGAATTAGCATCCTACCTGACTGCCCTGTTGCAGACATACACCCCGCAAAGCGCACAGGCAGAGCTTGACCGCATTTTCAATCTGCAATACAAGCTGACCGTCACGGAAGAAATCGAGGTGCGCTACCGCACGGAACGGCGCACAGGCAGCTACACGGATGCGGAGGGCAACACCCATACCTATACCTACACCGTTGAAGTCCCCTATAACTATTACATTCTCAATGTAACGCTGACGAACAAATCTATATCCTCTTTTGTATCGGAGCTTCTAACGCCGGAGCAGCTTGAAATGTACCGTGTCTATTTGCAAACAAGCGGCAACAAACCCCTCGTTTTTGGCGGCGGCTCTGCGGATACTTCCGCGTCCGAGAATTTAAGTGGCGTTACCTTTGTCAACGGCACCCGCCCCGGCAACACCGCCCTTGTGGATATAGCGAAATCGCAAGTCGGCAATGTAGGCGGTGCGCCTTACTGGAGCTGGTACGGCTTTGACAGCCGCGTGGCTTGGTGCGCCTGCTTTGTGTCCTGGTGCTACGGACAGGCTGGCCTTTCCGAGCCGCGCTTTGCGGGCTGTCAGTCGCAGGGCGTTCCGTGGTTTACCTCTCACGGGCAATGGGGCGCGAGGGGTTATGAGAATATCGCTCCCGGCGACGCCATCTTTTTTGATTGGGATTTAGACGGCAGCGCAGACCATGTAGGTATCGTAATCGGCACAGACGGAAGCCGCGTTTACACCGTGGAGGGTAATTCCGGCGACGCCTGCAAAATCAGAAGCTATCCTCTTGATTACGCCTGTATCAAGGGCTATGGGCTGATGAATTGGAATTAAAATTTGAAAGGAGTTTTGACAGTATGACAAACAGCAAAATTGACCGCATTGAAAAGGAAATGCAGAAAACGCGGGAGAAGATCAGCGAGTATCAGAACAGGCTGAAAGAGCTTGCGGCGCAGAAAACCGAAGCGGAAAACCTGCAAATCATCGCTCTTGTGCGCTCCATGCGCCTGACCCCCGCAGAGCTTACCGCCCTGCTTTCCGGCGAACCGATCCCCGGCATTGCCGCCGCAGGTACAGACTACATGGAACAGGAGGAAATCGAAGATGAAGAATAACGGCTTTTTCAAAACAGCCGCCGTCCTGCTTGCCGCCCTTGTCCTCTTGGGCGGCTTTTCTGTTACCGCCTATGCGGGCGGCGGTGAGGACATTCCCACCAATGACAGCGGCGTGATCGTAGAAACCGAGCCGCAGCCCCTTACGCCGGACGGTAATCTGTCGCTGATTGACGACATTGAGGGAGAAGCCGCCGAGGACAAGCAGTTTATCGTTGTGCAGAGCAAAAACGGCAACTACTTTTACATCATCGTTGACCGCGCCGCCGAGGGCGAAAACACCGTACATTTTCTCAATCAGGTGGACGAAGCCGACCTGATGGCGCTCATGGAGGACGGCAGCGGCAAGGCGCAGGCTCCCGCCGTTTGCACCTGTAAAGACAAATGCAAGGCGGGCGCAGTCAATACCGCCTGCCCGGTATGCTCTGTCAATATGACCGAATGTGTAGGCAAGGAAGCCGTGCCGGAGCCGGACGATGCGCCGCCGGAGAAAGAAAAAAGCAAAGCGGGCGGGCTTGTGATCTTCCTTGTTGTTACCCTGCTTGCCGGTGGCGGCGCGTTCTACTACTTTAAGATTATGAAGCCGAAGCAGGGTATCAAGGGCGACACCGACCTTGACGATTTCGATTTTGACGATTACGACGAGGACGAGCCGGAAGCAGGCAGCGAGGAACAGGAGGACGAGGAATGAGGTTAGTCGTTGCAGAGAAGCCGAGTGTGGCGGCGGCACTTGCCGCCGCCCTTGGCGTAAAGAACAAAAAGGACGGATATATGGAGGGCGGCGGCTACCTCATTTCATGGTGCGTGGGGCATTTGGTGGAGCTTGCAGAAGCCGCCGCCTATGGGGAGCAGTACAAAAAGTGGAGCTATGACAGCTTACCGATTTTACCGCAGGAATGGAAGTACACCGTTTCCGCTGACAAGGAAAAGCAATTCAAAACCTTAAAGGAGCTTATGCACCGGGCAGACGTTTCCGAAGTCATCAATGCCTGCGACGCAGGGCGCGAGGGAGAACTCATTTTCCGTTTTGTCTATGAAATGGCGGACTGCAAGAAACCTATGCGCCGCCTTTGGATTTCTTCTATGGAGGACAGCGCAATCAAAGAGGGATTTTCCCGTCTGAAGAACGGCGAGGAATACGACGCGCTCTTTGCTTCCGCACTATGCAGGGCAAAGGCTGACTGGTTAATCGGTATCAATGCCACCCGCCTTTTCTCTGTCCTTTACAATCATACCTTGAACGTGGGGCGCGTACAGACCCCGACCTTAAAAATGCTTGTTGACCGGGACGCAGCGATTACCACATTTAAGAAAGAAAAATACTATCATGTTCGCCTTACCTTATCCGGCGCGGAAGCTGCAAGTGAAAGAATTTCAGATAAGGCAGAAGCCGACGCATTAAAAACGACTTGCGAAGCGTCAAAAGCAGTCTGTACTTCCCTTGTGAAAGAGAAAAAGACCGCAGCCCCGCCGAAGCTCTTTGACCTTACTTCTTTACAGAGGGAAGCAAACCGCCTGTTCGGATATACCGCAAAGCAGACCCTTGACCTTGCACAAGCCCTGTATGAAAAAAGACTTCTTACTTATCCGAGAACCGACAGCGCATTTCTGACCGACGACATGGGCGACACAGCGGCGGGCATTATCAAACTGCTTTGTGGAAAGTTTTCTTTTATGGCGGGAAAAGACTTCACGCCGGAGCTTGGAAAGGTTCTGAACAGTAAAAAGGTATCAGACCACCATGCCATTATCCCGACTATGGAGCTTGCAAAGACCGACCTTGCCGCGCTGCCGGAAAGCGAAAGGAATATCCTTACCCTTGCCGGGACGCGTCTACTTATGGCGACCGCTGCACCGCATACCTTTGAAGCGGTTACAGCAGTTTTTGAATGTGCCGGACAGTCCTTTACCGCAAGGGGAAAAACGGTACTGTTCGACGGGTGGAAAGAGATTGACCGAAAATACAGGACAGCCTTAAAGAACAAGCCCGAAACGGACGACGCAGACAGCGACATAGAAAATACCCTGCCACAGTTTACCGAGGGACAGACCTTTGAAAATCCGGCGGCAACGGTAACGGAGCATGACACAACACCGCCAAAGCCCCACAACGAAGCGTCGCTGCTCTCTGCTATGGAACGCGCCGGAAGTGAGGACACCGACCCGGACGCAGAACGCAAAGGACTTGGAACTCCCGCCACCCGCGCCGCCGTCATTGAAAAACTGGTAAAGGGCGGCTTTGTGGAGCGAAAAGGCAAGCAGCTACTTCCCACAAAGGACGGTATCAACCTTGTGTGTGTCCTGCCGGACACCTTGACAAGCCCGCAGCTTACCGCAGAATGGGAAAACAATCTGACGCAGATTGCAAAAGGCAAGGCAGACCCCGCCGCATTTATGGAGGGTATCGAGGATATGGCGCGGGAACTGGTAAAGACTTATCCGTTTCTTTCCGATGATAAAGCGCAGATGTTCAAGACGGAACGGGAAGCGTTGGGAAGCTGCCCCCGCTGCGGTTCTCCTGTCTATGAGGGAAAGAAAAACTACTATTGCAGCAACAAAGAATGTATCTTTACCATTGCGTGATATTCCCTTTGCTTTTCTTGCTGCTTTAATGGCTTGCCCGAAAGCCTTAAAATCAAATTTTTCTTTGTTCTGCTTCATATTTTTCACCCTATTACATTTTACCGTTCACCTTTCTTTCAAGATATGAGTACACATATCATAGTGTTGATAGTAATAGAGCATAAAACATGCAGAGTAAGGTTGCTATAACTCATACTGCCATATATAATATCTAATGACATCGAAAATTAAAGAAATTGATTAGAAATAGATTTTTGTTTGATAATTTTAAATCAGATATTTACAAGGGAGGTATATTTATGGCGCAGAGTATTTTAATTGTAGACGATGAAAAAGAAATTGTATCAATGCTGTATTGCTATTTCAGCAAACTTGGATATACGGTATATACTGCAACAGCAGGAAATGCTGCATTAAAAGAAGTAGAAAAAAAACCTGACATTATTTTGTTAGACGTTAATATGCCCGATATAGATGGATTTACTGTTTGTGAAAGAATACGCACTCCTTTGACTTTACTAAAGGGTCATGCTACTATGCTGCTTTCCTTTATTCCCAAAGGCTTAGTATCACAAGAAGAAATATTAGATGAAATATCAGTAATGTCAAAAAATGTTTCACGTCTTGAAAAATATGTAAATGCTATGACGAACTTATACAGGTTAGAGGATATTGATATTCCACGGCAACAGATTACATTTCATGCACTTATTGATAATTTTAATAACACAGCAGAAGCACTTTGTTATGACAAACATTTTTCAATTACTACAAGCGGTGATAATATAACCTTGTTTATCAATTTAAATACAGTCATGCAGATTTATGAAAATTTACTCTCTAATAGTATTAGATACGCAAAAAGTGATATTGATATTAGCGTAGTAATAGAGAATAATAATTTAGTTATATCTGTTTCAGACGATGGTTGCGGGTTTAAAAATATTGATATTGAAAAAGCGACATTACCATTTTATAAATCATCGAAAGATATATCTACTGAACATTTGGGGTTAGGGCTGAATATTAGTAAGATTTTAAGTGAAAGACATGGCGGAAATATCCAAATTGCTAATAATGAAGCAGGGGGAGCATGTGTTACAGTAAAAATAAATTGCAATGAAAGTTGATTGAAAATAGACATTTTATTGCTATTATAAATTTAAAAGAAAGGAGATAAGGACAAATGAAAAAAATAATATGTATGTTTCTAAACTTATCGTTATTGGTGTGTATTGTTGGGTGCAGTCAAGCAAAGGACAGTGATAACCATGTAGTACAAGATTATTCCGAAGAATATGAGGTTTCTCCTTATGGAAGTGAAGAAGCACTTGACACTTTGGGTGATTTGAAGATTTCAATGAGTACAGAAAAGGATTTAGACTTGAAGCACCTTTCATTTCTAATAGAAAATACTTCTGATAAAGAATACCGATATTCACCAAATTATTTTGAAATAGAAGCTGAACAATCCGGCACTTGGTATCAACTTAAACAGCTTGATGACCCCTCAAAGAGCAATGAAAAGGATTGTTTTATTAAGCCTAACGAACGCTTAACATTAGAAATTGATGTTAAAAGTTTTTATGGAGAATTGCCTGCTGGACACTATCGTTTGATTAAACAATTTGCGTTCTTTGAAAGTGAAAGAGATTGGGATTACGATACATATAATTTATCTTGCGAATTTACAATAAGATAAAAATTTTCTACTTCATAAGCATGAAATAAAAAAAACCGCTTATGAAGTAGAAAGTTCTCATGCCATTTTAACGGCGGTTTTGAAATAACAATCAAAACCGTCGTTTTCTTTTGAAAATCTAAAACAGAGGACATGTTAAAATCCTGCTATTTGGGGACACGGCGGTATCAAGGAGGTATCGCCATGTCCTTTTTTCTATACCCTAATGGGTTACTATCAAAAAAAGCCATTATCCACCGACGGGGTATTCCGGCTATGTAGATGAACTGTCAAATCAATTAAATACTGCTGTTATTTCCTATGCGTCTGTCTGCATTTTGCAGGCAGGCGCATTTCGCATTTTACAGAAGATTTTTCAAAAACTTTGCCCTCTTTTTGGCAAAGCAAAAAGTCGCCTGTATTATCCAGCGAAAAGGGGAGGTACTACCGCCTTTCGGCAGAAAGGAGGTGAACACCATGACACCTAATCGCAGGGAATTTGAAAAGCAATGTGCGTTTCAAAAGTTCTGTAAATCAGTACTGCACAATGAAGCGTGCAACGCTCATGAAGAAATTCGTCGGCGCAGAGTTCGGGAGGTTACTTTTTCCGACCTTGCCTTGCATGAGGAACGGCAGCTTTATACCGTCGATAAGTATTTTCAAGACGAAGAAGCAGAGCCGTCTTATCAAATGGCAGGAAAAGAAATAACCCCAAAACTTCTGCTTGAAGCTATCCGGGATTTACCCGAAGAACGGCGCAAAATTATACTGCTGTATTACTTTGAGGGATTGACTGATATAGAAATTGGAAAGCAGCTCAATATCTCAAGAAGTACGGTACAGTATCGCCGGACAAGTTCCTTTGAGCAGTTAAAAAAATATTTGGAGGAAAACGCTGATGAATGGATTGAATGGTAAACCGACCGAGTACCCGGAGAACACCCTTGTACCTTATCCTGTCATACTGGCAGCGTCAAAGGGCGACCCGGACGCAATGAAGATTGTATTGCAGCATTTCAGCGGCTACATAGCAAGTCTTTCCATGAGAAAGCTCTATGATGAGCGAGGAAATGTTTATTTTGGAGTAGACGAAGAAATACGCGAAAGGCTGCAAGCAAAACTGATGAGGGCAATTCTCACATTTAGGGCTGAATAAACCAACGTGGTATTGGAACGCTTCCCCCTTTTCCGTTCCATATCGCAGAACCGCCCACTGCACTTTGACAAAGAAAGCGGCGCAATAGAACGGCGACGCAGCATAAGGCAAATCAGATACATTCGATATATGGGGAGCCGTTGGGCTGATACGCCATGACCGAAAGGAGGGACAAAACGAGCGAGAATTATCAGCGTTCCAAAGCAGACTTAGCAACTCTGCCGCCACAATCCATATATCGGTATAATGATACTCCTTTACCGCCGTAGTCCGAGCGTTAGAAGCGTCGCAGACAACGGGTAGAGCTGCATGAGAACCATGCGGAAGTGAAATTCTTGTGAGGTTTGCTAAAACCGTCTGATGAGCCTATTTTTATTTATTAAAAAAGATAGGGGGAAATTCTAAATGAATAAATCAAATAGCAGTGAAGAAAAAGAACTGCTTTTATATAAGGAAACAGAAGTAAGAGTACCTATCCATTTGAAAATAACATTAACAATAAGGGAAGCCGCTGAATATAGCAACATAGGTATCAATAAGATTGACTCTATGTTGAAACAGCCGAACTGCCCGTTTGTTTTATATGTTGGAACACGAAAGTTAGTGAAACGTAAAGAATTTGAGGAATACATTCGCCGAGAATTGATTATATAGCCTTTAATAGCTGAAATATTTGTCTGTTAAGATTGAAAAAACGGAGTCCTTGTGATATACTTTATATTTGCGTTGGACTCTTTTTTTTAACGTGAAAGGAGTCCGTTATGGGAAAAAATTTAAAAGGCAAAGAGTGTGGAAAAGGTATTTGTCAAAGAAAGGACGGTTTATATTTCGCAAGATTTTATGCTAAAAATGGTGCGCGTCAAAATGGATATTTCAAAACGCTGCCCGAAGCAAAAAAATGGCTTGCTGACGCAAAGTATGAAGATACACATAATCTAATCGTTACTGCGCCGGATATGACAGTAGACAAATGGTTCAATTATTGGATTGATAATATCATTTGTGACCTTGCGCCAAATACGATAAGAAACTATCGTGAGCGTTACGAAAAAAATATTCAACCATTGATAGGAACTATGTGTATAGCTGATGTAAAACCTATGCACTGTAAAGCTGTCTTAAATCGAATGGAAACAGAATATGCAGGCTCAACAATCCGGCAGACCTATATTTCAATGGGAACTATGTTCAAATCAGCAGTTATGAATGATATTATTGCAAAACACCCTATGAATGGTGTTCGATATACGAAACCAGTCCGGGCAGTAGATGATATTAAATACTTAACCGTTGAGGAACAGGAAAAGTTTCTTGAAGCCGCAGAGCGTTCTCATAATTATAGACAGTATGCTTTGTTATTAGAAACGGGTTTGAGAACGGCTGAATTGATTGGTCTGACATGGGACGCTATTGATTGGAAAAAACGTACTTTAACTGTAAATAAGAGTTTAGAGTATCGACACAGCCGGAGATATTGGCGTGCCGGTCCGCCTAAGACGAAAAAAAGTTATCGTACTATTCCGCTTACAGAACGCGCATATACAATCCTAAAAAGTTGTTATGATGAAAAAGATACCCGGAAAGAGTCTGAAATGCTTTCACAAATTTTGGAGTACACAGACAGCAGAACGGGAGAAAAGAAATGTCTTGTCATGCGGGATTTGGTATTTATCAACTGGCGAACAGGAGAACCTGCTAAAAACAGTTCCTACGATACACATTTATATAAATTGTGTGATGAAGCTGGTATTAAGCGTTTTTGTATGCACGCCTTACGACACACTTATGCTACACGCGCGATTGAACGCGGCGTACAACCTAAAGTTTTACAGCAACTATTAGGACACGCAAGTATTAAAACAACAATGGACAGGTATGTTCATGTTACGGACGAGTCCCTTGCAAAAGCTGTTCAGCAATTTGAAGCAGCTACACCCACAGTTGAAAAAAGGGTGTAAAAAGGGTGTAATAAAAATATAGAGAAAGGCGAAAACCCGCATAAATAAAGGGTTTTCGGACAGGTAAAGATAAAAATGAAACTAGGAATCGTCGGATTACCCAATGTTGGAAAAAGTACATTATTTAATTCATTGACAAAGGCAGGCGCAGAATCTGCAAATTATCCATTCTGTACCATTGACCCTAATGTAGGTGTTGTTACAGTGCCGGATGAGAGACTGAAGCTTCTCGGAGACTTTTATCATTCTAAGAAAGTGACACCTGCTGTAATTGAATTCGTAGATATTGCAGGACTTGTAAAGGGAGCATCCAAAGGAGAAGGTCTTGGAAACCAGTTCCTTGCAAATATCCGTGAGGTAGATGCAATCGTTCATGTAGTCCGCTGCTTTGAAGATTCCAATGTTATCCATGTAGATGGAAGTATTGATCCTATCCGTGATATTGAAACTATTAATCTGGAGCTGATCTTCTCAGACCTTGAGATCCTTGAGAGAAGAATTGCAAAAGTTACAAAAACAGCACGCATGGACAAAGAGGCTGCCAAGGAGCTTGATTTCCTTCAGAAGGTAAAAACACATCTGGAAGATGGCAAGATGGCAATCACTATGGAAATGGAAAATGAAGATGAAGAAGCCTGGATGTCTACTTATAATCTGCTTACCTGGAAGCCTGTGATCTATGCAGCAAACGTAGCAGAAGGAGATCTGGCTGATGACGGTGAAAGCAACAGCCATGTACAGGCAGTGCGCAAATATGCGGCAGAGCAGAACAGTGAGATTTTCGTTATCTGTGCAGAAATCGAAGAAGAGATCTCTGAACTGGATGATGATGAGAAGAAAATGTTCCTGGAGGATCTGGGACTGACAGAATCAGGACTTGAGAAACTTGTAAAAGCAAGCTATCATCTCCTTGGACTGATGAGTTTCCTTACTTCAGGTGAGGATGAGACAAGAGCATGGACGATTAAAATCGGAACAAAGGCTCCGCAGGCAGCAGGTAAGATCCATACAGATTTTGAAAGAGGATTTATTAAAGCTGAGGTTGTAAATTATCAGGATCTTCTGGACTGTGGTTCCTATGCAGGTGCCAGAGAGAAAGGTCTTGTAAGAATGGAAGGTAAAGAATACGTTGTACAGGATGGAGATGTGATCTTATTCCGATTCAATGTATGATGAACAGGTGATTTATGGAAATGTCGATACGTTTTCCGGGACTTGGCCTGGTCTTTGATTATGTGCCACGCTCATTTCAGATATTTGGAATGGAATTTACCATATATGGAGTACTGATTGCTGTGGGTGCTCTTCTTGGAATGGGACTTGTGACACTTGAAGCGAAACGAAATGGGGAAGATCAGAACAGGTATCTCGATATGATACTTATCTCCCTGCTGGTTTCAGTGGCAGGTTCCAGATTATTTTATGTGGCTTTTTCATGGGGATTTTATAAAGAAAATCTGAATGCCATACTGGACTTTCGAAATGGTGGTTACGCTTTATATGGTGGTCTGCTCTTTGGATTTCTTGCGGCAGCGGTATTTTGCAGGATTACCAAAACGTCATTCTGGCAGAGTGCCGATATTGCGTGTCCCGGAATACTTCTGGGACAGGCTATAGGGCGCTGGGGTAACTTTTTTAACAGAGAGTCTTTCGGAGAATATACAGATCTGCCATGGGCAATGCAGATACCGGTTTCAGCTGTGCGGTCAGGAGAAGTTTCGGGAGCAATGAGAGATAATCTGTTGACCATAAATGGGATTTCATATATTCAGGTTCAGCCGATTTTTCTTTATGAAAGTCTGTGGTGTCTGCTGCTATTTCTGCTGTTGATGGCCATGCGCCGAAAAAAGAAATATGAAGGCGAATTGTTTATGATCTATCTGGCAGGTTATGGTCTGGGAAGGTTTTTCTTTGAATGGTTCAGAACAGATAAGCTTTATATTCCGGGGACAAAAGTGGGGATTTCGCTGGTAATTTCCGCTATATTATTTGCTGTTTTTATGCCTGTAGTGATCATACGCAGAGTGATGGCACAGAAAAGAGATACTATACGCCGGCAGAGGAAAAAAAGATTTCTGGATGAGTCAGTGAAAGAAAAACAGATGTTTCCTGAGACTTCTGAAATGAAACCGGAACCGGAAATCCGGCCGGAGATGGATGAACAGGTAAAGCCAGATGTGGGAACTTCTCCCACAAATTCAAAAGAAGAACAGTAAAAAAACATATATCTGAAAGATAAGTGGGTTGAAAGTGGAAATTCAACCCACTTTTTGTGTATAAAAGCCCATTTTTCTCGTAAAAATAAGGTTGTTTCATAAATGTTAACAGAGTTCTAAATTTTAAAAATCTTTTTCTCCCCCTTGTTTTTTCAGCCTAAATAGTTTAGAATAAGCACATAAGTGGTAGAAAGTGGTGAATAGTGGTGGTGAGTGGGGAATAACGGCAGAGTCCATTACCACCTGAGAAATCTGAAGGGGAGATTCAGATTTTGCGAGAGTAGGTGAGTAACATGTTCATGGGAGAGTATAACCACACGATCGACGCGAAGGGGCGTCTGATCATTCCTTCTAAATTCAGGGAGCTCTTAGGGGAAGAGTTTGTTCTGACAAGAGGGCTTGATGGCTGTCTTTACATTTATCCGATGGATGAATGGGAATCCTTTGAAATGAAGCTCAGATCTTTACCACTTACAAATAAAAATGCCAGAACTTTTTCACGATTCTTTGTAGCTGGAGCAACTACATGTGAACTGGACAGGCAGGGACGAATCCTTGTACCGCAGACATTGCGCGAATTTGCCGGTCTGGAGAAAGATGTGGTTCTGACAGGTAATCTGGACAGAATTGAAGTTTGGAGCAAAGAAAAATGGAATGAGATCTGTGATTATGATGACATGGACAGCATTGCAGAGAGCATGCAGGACATGGGAATCACAATCTGACAGGTCTCGTTTGAAGTATCTTGCAAAGTAAATCCAGACAGGAGACGGAGATGGAATTTAAACACAAATCTGTATTACTGGAAGAGACCATTGAAGGTTTGGATATCAAACCGGACGGAATCTACGTGGATGGTACTTTAGGAGGTGCAGGGCATGCCGGTGAGGTATGCAGAAAACTTTCTGCCAAGGGGAGATTTATTGGCATAGATCAAGACCAGGATGCGATAATTGCTGCGAGTGAGAGGTTAGCCCCCTATAAACAGGCGACGATCATTCGCAGCAATTATTGTTACATGGTACAGGAACTGGCAGCAAGAGGCATCTATAAAGTCGACGGGATTCTCCTTGATCTTGGAGTATCTTCCTATCAGCTTGACAATGAAGAACGCGGTTTTACCTACAGGGTAGATGCACCGCTCGATATGCGCATGGACCAGCGCCAGACGCAGACAGCCGGCGATATTGTCAATGGCTATGAAGAAAAAGAATTATACCGTATTATTCGTGATTACGGTGAAGATAAATTTGCAAAAAATATTGCAAAACATATTGTTGCCGCCAGACAGGTGAAACCGATCACAACCACCGGAGAACTGACAGAGATCATCAGAGAATCCATTCCCATGAAGATGCAGGTGAAGTCAGGACATCCGGCCAAGAGAACTTTTCAGGCAATCCGTATTGAGCTTAACAGAGAGCTCGATGTGCTTCGGGATTCTCTGGATGGAATGATCGATATCCTTGATGATGGCGGAAGACTTTGCATTATCACTTTTCATTCTCTGGAGGACAGAATTGTAAAGACGATTTTCAGAAAAAATGAGAATCCGTGTACCTGCCCTTCAGATTTTCCTGTATGCGTATGCGGGAAGAAATCCAAAGGAAAAGTGATCACAAGAAAGCCGATTCTTCCGGGGGAGACAGAGATGGAAGAGAATCCGCGTTCCAAAAGTGCAAAGCTTCGGATTTTTGAGAGAGTATTATAATTAGAGAGGCATGAAATGGCGAGAACGACCAGGAGTGAAACAGCAAGAAGAAGCAGAACCAGTGCCAGAACAAACAGAGGAATGTATGTTGACGGAAATACGGTCAGACGTCTTGCAGAAGTTCCGGAGAGAAAGAGGCAGCCGGGAAGACAGAATCCGGGAAGGCAGCAGACCAATCGAAACCGAAGAGTGCAGGCGAGTCCTGCGCAGGTACCAAGGCAGAAACATCAGTTGAGTAAAGAAGCACAGAAGAACAGGCAGAAGGCGACTGCAATGAACTGGGGATTTGTAGCGTTTCTCGCAGTTGTATGTGTGGCGATATTATTCTGCTCTGTGAAATATCTTCGTTATAAATCAGAGATTACCGCAAAGATGAGTACAGTTGCATCTCTTGAGGAGGAACTGGCAGATTTAAAAGAAGACAATGATGCATATTACAGCCAGGTGACATCAAATGTGGATCTGAATAAGATTAAGCAGACTGCATTGGGAAGACTGGGGATGAAATATCCGTCAGATGATCAGACAGTAACCTATTCTACATCGGGTAACAGCTATGTAAGACAGTATCAGGATATACCAGATTCAAAGTAGGTGATTAATTGAGCAATACGGGAAGAAAGAGTCGAAGAAGACCACAGAGAAAAATAAATCAAAACATGAAAGAAAAGCTGCTGATATTGTTTGGAATTGTGTTACTGCTTCTGGTAATATTAGTGCTGAGAATTACTTATATTAATGCTACCAGTGGAAGCAAATACAAAAAACAGGTGTTAAGTCAGGCACAGCAGAAATATGAGAGCCAGGTACTGCCGGCAAAGAGAGGCGATATTTATGACAAGAACGGAAATATACTGGCTACCAGCAATAAAGTTTATAATGTGATCCTGGACTGTAAAACTGTAAATTCAGATGAGGACTATGTAGAGCCAACAATACGTGCCTTAAATGAGGTGCTGGGGATTGATGAAGAAACAGTGCGTTCTCTTTTGGCCGATTCAAGAACCAGCCAGAGTCAGTATCAGGTACTGACAAAACAGCTGTCTATGGACAAAAAGAAAGAATTTGAAAAATATAAGGCAGAGGATGAAGATTCCGGTCTTACTAAAGCGCAGGCAAAGGAACGGGCAAATATCAAAGGCGTCTGGTTTGAAGAGGATTATCTGAGAAGTTACCCGTTTAATGAAACAGCATGCGATACAATTGGTTTTGCACTGGACAGAGATGTGGCAGATATCGGACTGGAAGGGTACTATAACAGCACACTGACAGGCGTAGACGGAAGACAGTATGGGTATATCAATGATGATTCAGATGTGGAGCAGACCATTATTGCTGCGGTGAATGGAAAAAGCATTCAGACCAGCATTGACATCGGTGCACAGCAGATTGTTGAGAAATATGTTAATGGATTTAAAGAGGCAATGGGGGCCAAGAATATAGGTGTCATTGTTGAAAATCCGTCCACCGGTGAGATTATTGCCATGGATGGTGGTGACCGTTATGATCTGAATAATCCGAGAGATCTTTCCGCTGTATATACAGAAGATGAAATCAAAGCGATGAATGATGTGGAAACAGTGGAGGCTCTGAATGGTATGTGGAGTAATTTCTGCGTCACAGATGCCTATGAGCCGGGATCTGTTGTAAAGCCGATCGTCATGGCTTCTGCATTGGAAAAGGGTGCGATACAGGAAACAGATACATTTATATGCGATGGATCGCAGACTTTTGGAGATACTATGATCAAGTGTGCGGTTTATCCGAGCGCACATGGCACAGAGACACTGGGAGAGGTAATTGCAAACTCCTGTAATGATGCAATGATGCAGATTGGTGCCAAGATGGGAGCTACTCAGTTTATCAAAGCACAGAGTCTGTTTAATTTCGGAACAAGGACAGGGATTGACCTGCCGAATGAAGGCGCAGGTATTATCCATACTAAGGACAGTATGGGGGAAACAGAACTTGCATGTTCTGCTTTTGGACAGGGTTTTACCTGTACCATGATCCAGGAAATCAATGCGATGAGTTCCGTTATCAATGGCGGATATTATTATCAGCCGCATCTTGTGACAAAGGTTCTTGACAGTAATGGCGGAACTATAAAAACAATCTCGCCGATACTTCTGAAGCAGACGATTTCCTCCAGGATTTCCAGTGATATCAGAAGCTATATGGCATTGAGTGTACAGCAGGGTACCAGCCGTCATTCCAAAGTGCAGGGTTACAGTTCAGGCGGTAAAACAGGTACAGCGGAGAAATACCCGCGAGGAAACGGAAAATATCTGGTTTCTTTTATTGGATTTGCTCCTGTAGATGACCCGGCTGTGGTAATTTATGTAGTTGTAGATGAACCGAATGTAGAGGATCAGGCAAACAGTACTTATCCGCAGTATATTGCACAGGGAATCCTTTCGGAGCTTCTTCCGTATCTGAATGTAGTGCCGGATGAATCTGAAGATGGAACAGTGCCGGAGACAGAATTGTGGGAAGGGTTTAAGGGACATTTAAAGAGTACTTCCATATCGGACAGTGAACTTGACAGTGACGGTAATCTGGTGGATGCAGATGGCAATCTGATAGACTGGGATGGAAACCGGATTGATGAAAACGGATATCTGCTGGATGCCAATGGAGATCACATATTGGATGAGGAAGGCAATTATAAGATGTCTACAAATCTTGTCAGTGCTTCGGGAAGTACGGATGCAGATTCTTCAGGAGATGCAGTATCCAATCCTGATGCACCTGCACCTCTGGAGGATGATGAAGCTGAGACGACTGAGGATAATGACGAAGAGACAGACGGTATTACCAATGAAGAAGCAGGTCTGGAATAAAAACGTATAGTTATAGCTCCGCAGAGAATGGTCATATATTGTTATGACAATCTCTGCGGAGCTTTTTTTATGAAAAAAAATATGACGTTTCACAAGAGAAAAATATGGGTGGTATTACTCTGCTGTATTTTAATGATGACAGGCCTTATCGGAAGACTGGTATATCTTATGTGTTTCAGATCAGACTATTATTATAAGAAAGCAAAAGAACTTCACGAAAGAGAGAGAGAGATCAAAGCGGCCAGAGGAGAGATTCTGGATGCAAAGGGAAAAGTTCTGGCATCAAACAGGACGGTATGTACAATCTCTGTGATCCACAGTCAGATTAAAGAACCTGAAAAAGTAATCGCCCTGCTGTCTGAAAAACTGAAAATAGATGAGGCAGAAGTGAGAAAAAGAGTGGAGAAAATCTCTTCCATAGAAATAGTAAAGACAAATGTGGAAAAAAGTACAGGTGATGAGATAAGAGAGTGCAGTCTGGCAGGGGTGAAAGTTGATGAGGATTATAAGCGTTACTATCCATGTGGAAGTCTGGCTTCAAAAGTCATTGGCTTTACGGGAGGTGATAATCAGGGAATTATCGGTCTGGAAGTGAAATATGAAGAAATCCTGAGGGGACAGCCGGGTAAAATCCTGACAACAACAGATGCCAGGGGTGTGGAAATTGATAAATTGGGTGAGACAAGGGAAAAACCGATAGAGGGGAAAAGCCTGATGATCAGCCTTGATGTAAATATTCAAGAATTTGCGCAGCAGTCAGCTTTGAAAGTAATGGAGGAAAAGCAGGCAGAACGTGTATCTATCCTGCTGATGAATCCACAGAACGGCGAAATATATGCATGTGTCAATGTGCCGGAATTTGACCTGAATGATCCTTTTACCCTGACAGATGATCTGAATATGCAGTTAAATGAATCCGGGATAACAATACCGTCGGAAGATCACAATGAACAAAGTGAACTGGCAGTGCAGACAGCATCAGGAAAAACAAATACAGAAAGAAAGCAGGAATTACTGAATCAGATGTGGAGAAATCCCTGTCTGAATGATACTTATGAACCGGGCTCCACATTTAAAATCATCACCATGGCAGCCGGACTGGAGGCTGGTGTTGTTTCACCTGGGGACCGTTTTTATTGTCCCGGATATAAAGTGGTGGAGGATCGCAGAATCCACTGTGCAAAAAGAACAGGACATGGATCCCAGAATTTTGTGGAAGGTGCACAGAATTCCTGTAACCCTGTGTTTATAGAGGTGGGGCTTCGCCTTGGGGTAGAACGTTATTATAAGTATTTCAGACAGTTTGGACTTCTGGATAAAACCGGGACAGATCTTCCGGGAGAGGCAGGAACTATTATGCATCAGAAGAAAAATATGGGAGAAGTGGAACTGGCAACGGTTTCTTTTGGACAGTCTTTTCAGATTACGCCTGTTCAGCTGGCTGCAACAGTAAGTTCACTTATAAACGGAGGCAGACGGGTGACACCGCATTTTGGAGTCGCAGTGTTAAATCCTGACAGAACAGAGGGTGAGAAACTGATTTTTTCGGTAAAGGAAGGAATTGTCTCTGAAGAGACTTCGAAGGAAATAAGAGAAATCCTGGAAACAGTAGTATCTCAGGGCTCCGGAAAAAATGCAAAAATTGAAGGATATGCCATCGGTGGGAAAACTGCCACTTCTCAGACACTGCCAAGAAGTGCAAATCGTTATATTTCCTCTTTTTTGGGATTTGCACCTGCAGAAGATCCGCAGATACTGGGACTGTGTATTATTCATGATCCGAAAGGAATCTATTATGGAGGGACAGTAGCTGCACCTGTGATACGTGGTATTTTTGAGAATATCCTGCCATATCTTGGAATTGAAAAAAGTGATGTTTCTGATTTTTCTGCAGAAGGCAATTAGGGAAATTCCGCAGGCAGGGTTGATAAATAAGCAAAAAAGCCTTATACTAAAAGAAATCTGAAAGTAAAAAACTTTCAGGAAAAAACGAAAGAATGAATGAGGTGTAAGATGGAATTTCAAGTTGTAATCCCTGTGCTGATTTCTTTTGCAATCAGCGTTGTATTAGGACCGGTCATCATTCCTTTTCTTCGGAGACTGAAGATGGGCCAGACAGAAAGAACAGAGGGCGTACAGTCCCATTTAAAGAAAGCAGGAACACCTACAATGGGTGGAGTGATCTTTCTGATCGCCACAGCGATAACTGCATTATTTTATGTAGGGGATTATCCGAAGATCATTCCGGTACTGTTCCTGACTCTTGGATTTGGAATTATCGGATTTCTGGATGATTATCTGAAGGTTGTGCTGAAACGCTCAGACGGACTGCTGCCATGGCAGAAATTTTTACTTCAGGTAGTTCTGACTGCGATTTTTGTATTTTATATTGTTAAGTATACAGATATCTCACTGACTATGAGAATCCCATTCTGGAGCGGACATTTCCTGAATCTTGGATGGCTGGCAGTTCCGGTTCTTTTCTTTGCTGTGATCGGTACTGTGAATGGAGTTAATTTTACGGATGGTCTGGATGGTCTTGCTTCCAGTGTGACTCTGATCGTTGCAGTATTTTTTACAGTAGTTTCTATTGGAATGAAATCGGGGATCGAGCCGATCACAGGTGCAGTTGTGGGAGGTCTGATGGGATTTCTGTTGTTTAATGTATATCCGGCAAAAGTGTTTATGGGAGACACAGGTTCTCTGGCACTGGGTGGTTTTGTTGCAGGTACGGCTTATGTGATGCAGATGCCGTTATTTATCCTGATCGTGGGTCTGATCTATCTGATCGAAGTACTTTCCGTTATCATTCAGGTAACTTATTTCAAGGCAACACATGGAAAGCGTATTTTTAAGATGGCACCGATCCATCATCATTTTGAGTTATGCGGATGGTCTGAAACACGTGTAGTTGCGGTATTCTCAGTTATTACAGCGGTTATGTGTATGGTCGCACTGCTGGCACTGTAAGATTTTGGCTAAGCAGATTTCAGCGTTATGCTGATAAAAGGGAGGAAAATTATTATGGAATTACAGGGAAAAAAGGTACTTGTATTCGGTTCCGGAAAAAGCGGAATCGGAGCATCTGACCTTCTGGCAAAGGTAGGAGCATTTCCGGTTATCTATGACGGAAATGCCGAAACAGATAAAGACGCAGTTGTACATAAAACAGATGGGACATATCCGGTCACTGTATATGCAGGAGAACTTCCGAAAGAAGTACAGGACAGTCTTGATCTGGTAGTTTTAAGCCCCGGAGTGCCGACAGATCTTCCACTTGTAAAGAGTTTTTATGAGCAGGGGCTTCCGGTATGGGGAGAGGTGGAACTGGCATACAGAGTAGGTGACGGTGAAGTGCTTGCCATCACAGGAACAAACGGAAAAACTACTACAACAGCACTTCTTGGAAAAATTATGCAGGATGCACGTGAGTCTGTTTTTGTAGTCGGCAATATCGGAACCCCATATACTTCCAAAGCACTGGAGATGAAGCCAAACTCTGTAACTGTTGCAGAAATCAGCAGTTTTCAGCTGGAAACGATTGATGAGTTTGCACCAAAGGTATCTGCAATCCTGAATATTACAGAGGACCATCTGAACCGTCATCATACAATGGAAGAGTATATACGTGTGAAAGAACTGATCACTGAGAATCAGGGTACAGAAGATGTATGCGTGCTGAATTATGAAGATGAGGTTCTGCGTGAGTTTGGAAAACATCTGACTCCACGAGTGGTATATTTCTCCAGCGGACGTAAACTGGATGAGGGAATTTATCTGGATGGAAATAAAATCATCCTGAAGGACGGAGAAAAAGAAATCGAAGTAGTTAAGACAGAAGATCTGAAGCTTCTTGGAAAACACAATTTTGAGAACGTTATGGCCGCAGTTGCAATGGCTTACTACGATGGAGTATCCTTGGACAGCATCCGTAAGAGCATCTGTGAATTTACAGCTGTTGCACACAGAATCGAATATGTGACAGAGAAAAAAGGCGTTGTATATTATAATGATTCCAAAGGAACTAACCCGGATGCGGCAATTAAAGGAATCCAGGCAATGAACCGTCCGACACTTCTGATCGGCGGCGGTTATGATAAACAGTCCGGTTATGATGAATGGATTGAGGCATTTGACGGAAAGGTACGTTATTTGGTGCTGATCGGTCAGACAAAGGAGAAAATCAAAGAAGCTGCTGAGAAACATGGTTTCCATGACATCATCCTCTGCGAAGATCTGAAAGAGGCAGTAAAGGTATGTGAGGAGAAAGCACAGCCTGGAGATGCTGTTTTGCTTTCTCCCGCATGTGCAAGCTGGGGACAGTTTGATAACTATGAACAGCGTGGAGATATGTTCAAGGAATATGTAAGAAATCTGTAGAATATCTATAAGTAAGAATTATAGCTGTCCGGCAGAGAAAGACGAAGCTGCAGTGACCGGCTATAGATAATTTTGCGGAGAAACAGATGGCGCGAAAAAGAGCGACAGATTTATCAAAAACAGATATGACGATGCTGGTACTGATAGTACTGCTTGTGATTTTTGGCCTGGCAGTATTATTCAGTTCCAGTGAATATAATGGCAGAGTACGTTTCGGCGACTCTGCCTGTTATTTTAAGAAACAGTTATTTGCCACAGCATTGGGTATGGGAGTGATGTATATGGTTTCTTCCATTGATTATCATTTTTTTCTGAGGCTGGGACCGGTGGCATATCTGATTTCAATGTTTTTGTCCGGCGCAGTACTTTTTGTAGGTCAGGAGATCAACGGCTCAAAAAGATGGCTGAATCTTGGACCTTTATCTTTTCAGCCTTCAGAGTTTGCGAAAGTTGCTGTAATCCTTTTTCTTGCATGGCAGATCGAGCGTACAAAAAAAGCAACCAGGGGCTTTGGATTTATGTGCAGGACAATATTGACCCTGCTGCCGATCATTGGTCTTGTAGGTTCAAATAATCTGAGTACAGCAATCATTATTCTGGGTATCGGTGGAATTCTGATTTTTGTATCCAATCCGGGATATCTGGAATTTATCGGGCTTGGCAGCGCAGGTGCAGGTTTCATAGCTGTTTTTCTTGCTGCAGAGAGTTATCGTCTGGAACGTCTTGCAATCTGGAGAAATCCGGAGAAATATGAAAAAGGATTTCAGACGATCCAGGGATTGTATGCCATCGGTAGCGGCGGAATATTCGGCAGAGGATTTGGAAACAGTCTGCAGAAACTTGGATTTGTTCCGGAAGCGCAGAATGATATGATTTTTTCGATTATATGTGAGGAAATGGGAGCAGCCGGAGCTATCTTTCTGATTTTTCTGTTTACAATGCTTCTGTGGCGGCTGGGTGTGGCTGCCATGCATGCAAAAGATTTGGCCGGAGCTCTTATCTGTTGTGGAATTATGGGGCATCTGGCTCTTCAGGTTATTTTGAATATTGCAGTGGTGACCAATACAATCCCCAATACAGGCATTACGCTGCCTTTTATCAGCTATGGAGGAACTTCGGCAGTGTTTCTTCTTGGGGAAATGGGACTTGCGATGAATGTTGGGAAATGTGACAGGATAAATTGAATTACAGGTTTCAGAATGGCGTAACATATAATAGAAAAAGCCATAAACTGTAAAGTAAGAGACTCTTTGGGAGCAAAAGGTTGGATGAAATCCATGTGACAGGTAAAGCATCTCTCAGCGGGGAGATTTTTATACAGGGATCTAAAAATGCAGCACTTCCAATGATAGCCGCATCTCTGATGCACAGAGGACTAAGCATTCTGAGGGGATGTCCCAGAATTTCAGATGTTTTTTGTATGGAAGAGATTTTGAAAAGTCTTGGTGCAGTGACCTGGTGGGACGATCACGATCTTTATCTGGATTGTTCCTGCGCAGACGGAACAGAAATTCCTGCAGTCTATACAGGCAGAATGCGTTCTTCGATCATTCTGGCAGGTGCGGTGCTTGCAAGAAACAGAAAATGCAGGATAGGGTATCCGGGCGGATGTACGATCGGGAAAAGACCAATAGATTTCCATCTTATGGCACTGAGAGCACTTGGCGCGGATGTCCGGGAAAATGTATCAGGCCTGGATGGAGAATGTGTCAGATTTGAAGGGCAGGATATTGTGTTTCCGAAATCGAGTGTGGGAGCTGCTCAACAGGCAATACTGGCAGCAGTTCTTGCAAAAGGTGTAACACATCTTTATAATTGTGCGAAAGAACCGGAGGTTTTCTGGCTCTGCAGATATCTGAAAACAATGGGAGCACTGATAGAAGGAGAAGAAACCGGTGAAATTACGATCAGAGGAGTGGATGAACTGAAAGGCGGAGACTACCGTATTCCTCCGGATCGTATTGTTGCAGGTACCTATCTGTGTGCGGCTGCGGCAGCAAGAAGTAAGATTATTCTTCATGATGTACCTGTGGAGGAGTTGCAGTCGTTTATGGAAGTATATCGGAAAATAGGTGGACAATATCAAGTAAATGGTGGTACACTAGAGGTCAATGGAAAGAATGCTGTCAGACCGGCTGTTTTAGTAGAAACAGAAATTTATCCGGGTTTTCCCACAGATCTGCAGGCTCCGTTGATGGCAGTACTGACAGGTGCGCAGGGACAGAGTACCATACGGGAAAATATTTTTGACCGGAGATTTGGCAGTGCTTTTCAGATGAAAAAAATGGGCGCAGATATTTCCGTAAGCGGAAACCAGGCAATCATAAGAGGGGGAAAAACTCTTAAGGGAACACAAGTACAGGCAGGAGATCTCAGAGGTGGTGCAGCCCTGCTCATTGCCGCACTTATGGCAGAGGGAGAAACCTGTGTTACAGGAGCCGGGTTTATCAGCAGGGGCTATGAGCATATCTGTGAAGATTTACGGACTTTGGGCTGCAGAATATGGCAGCCGGGGACAGAGGATTTGAGGATTTATGAGAGAAAGTAATTATGGGAAAAGACCTCCTATGAGCAAAAGGACGAAGAAGATGCTGGCAGGTATGATAGGCGCCGGAGTTATGGTCGCTGTGATAGTATTTTTTTCCTATTATAAAGTAGATACTGTTGAGGTGAGGGGAACTTCCCATTATACAGATGAAGAAGTAAAGAATATGGTGCTTCGGGGACCGATGGCTTCCAATTCGGTCCTTGCACCACTGCTCTACAGCACTACAAATACAGAGGACATTGCATATGTAGATGCATTTAAAGTTACCCAGCTGAACCGAAATACCATCTGTATCAGCGTAAAAGAGAAAAAAACAGTCGGATGCATCCGATATCTTGACAGTTACATTTATTTTGACAGAAATGGCATTTTTGTGGAGGGTTCTCAGAACAGAGATGAGACGGTTCCGTATTTTGACGGAATTCAGGTGAACAGCATCGTGATGGATGAGAAACTGGATATTAAAGGAGATACTGTACTGAATACAGCTGTAGCATTGTCTACAATCTTTCAGAAAAATGATATGATCCCCGATCATATCCAGTTTGACAGCAGCTATTCTATCAGCCTCATCTATGGGGATATAACTGTTCAGCTTGGAAAAGATGCTGATCTGGAAGAGAAGATGAACCGAGTGATAGCGATTCTGCCCAAAATTCAGGGAAAAAAAGGTATTCTTCATATGGAGAGTGTGGCTACGGAGTCCAATACCTTTGAAGAAGAACTGGAACAGGAAGAAGTTACTGCTGAGAATTGGAATGGCGGTTATGATGAAGATGGCAATTATACCGGAGACGGCGAGTATGACGAGGATGGTAATTATGTAGGTGCAAAACCGAAGACTGCTCTTGAGGAAGCAATTGAGAACTGGAATGGCGGTTATGATGAGGAAGGGGATTATACCGGAGCAGGTGAGTATGACGAATCCGGTAATTATGTGGGACCGAAGCCTACACAGGAATCTCTGGATGCGGCATCTGATGAGTCGGGAGATGGTTCAGGAGATGAAAGCTTTGCAGATGACCAGAGTTCTGAAACTTCAGAAGATGGAGAAAGTGATTCATCATATGACGACGGAAACTCAGATGATTCAGATGGATATGGTGATTATACAGAAGATAACAGTGATTATCAGGGGGATGATTCTGAGGGATATTGATAGTATATGGAAACTTTGAGATCAGAGAAGGCTCCGTACACTGATACAACATATTTATCGGAATTGCCGAAAAAGAGTGAAAAAAGTATAAAAAAACAAAATTAATGGTTGATTAATTCTCAAAAAAAATATATGATATATCTATATGTAACTTTGATATAAATCACTGAAAAGGATATCAGGTATAAATAAAGGAGGAAGTACGTTGTTAGAGATTATGTCAAACGAGGCTGAATCATCTGCCAAGATCATAGTGATCGGTGTAGGTGGAGCCGGAAATAATGCAGTAAACAGAATGGTGGAAGAGGCCATCGGCGGAGTAGAGTTTGTAGGTGTTAATACTGATAAGCAGGCTTTAACTCTGTGCAAAGCTCCAACTGTACTTCAGATTGGCGAGAAGATTACCAAAGGTCTTGGTGCAGGAGCCCAGCCTGAGGTTGGACAGAAAGCAGCAGAGGAGAGCATTGAAGAAGTAAAACAGTTAATGGAAGGTGCGGATATGGTATTCGTTACCTGTGGTATGGGAGGCGGAACCGGAACCGGAGCTGCACCTGTTATCGCAGCAGCAGCGAAAGAAATGGGTATCCTTACAGTTGGCGTTGTTACAAAACCTTTCCGTTTTGAAGCAAGAACTCGTATGAATAATGCACTTGCAGGCATTGAGAATCTGAAGAAAGCAGTGGATACATTAATCGTTATCCCGAATGATAAATTACTGGAAGTTGTAGATCGCAGAACAACCATGCCGGAAGCTCTGAAGAAGGCTGATGAAGTTCTGCAGCAGGCAGTACAGGGCATTACAGACCTGATCAATCTGCCGGCTCTGATTAACCTTGACTTTGCAGACGTTCAGACTGTAATGACAGACAAGGGAATTGCCCATATCGGTATCGGTGAAGCAAGAGGAGACGACAAAGCTATGGAAGCTGTACAGCAGGCCGTATCTTCTCCACTTCTTGAGACAACCATCAAAGGTGCTACACATGTTATCATTAATATTTCCGGAGATATTTCTCTTATGGATGCCAATGATGCCGCAAGCTATGTACAGGAGCTTACAGGTGAGGAAGCAAACATCATCTTTGGTGCCATGTATGATGATACAGTTGCTGACTACTGCAGAATCACAGTGATTGCAACAGGTCTGAATGATGATAACCTTCAGCAGACCCCTTTCGGAAAAAGAAGCACAGCTTCTTCCTTTGGTGCAAGAAGACCTTCTTCCACAGCAACGACAGGTACAGCAACAGCCGGAACTGCAGCAGGAAGCGGTATGAACATGCCTAGCTTCAGCCTTCCAACTATGAATGCCACACCATTTGGAGCATCTAAGACTCCGTCAAGCACTGTTCAGAAGAAGGATATCCAGATTCCGGATTTCTTAAGAAACAGATAGGATTATCTGTTTTGCAGTGAAATAATTTACAGACAGACAAAAGAGACATATTCCATATAGATGGACATGTCTCTTTTTTTGACCAGATCAGGGAAGTTCATTATCCCTGATATACGGGTGAAAATCCTGTTGCCATGGTGTTGATATTATGCGCCACAATGGCACTGGAAGGTGTCACATCTTGTATCGGAAGATGCATGTGCATTAGAGCCGTCTACCTGAATGGAGGATGCTGTACATTTGCAATTATCATTATAGGTACAGTTATGGGCTTTGCAGTCGATCTGGATTTTGTCGCAGCCACAGTCATCTGTATAGCTGTCTTTCATGGAACTGCCGGTTCTCTCTTGGAAACTGCCGCAGCTTGTCTCATTTGCAGAAGTAGCATTTTCGCCTGTCACGTCAATATCACCCTTTGAACAGAGCTGTTCTTTGTTGTAAACACAGGTCATTGCTGAACATTTAAGAATTGTCATAGAGTTACCCTCCTGAAAAAATCTGAGATAACTATTCAATACTGCTGTAGTGCAAGAGTACTGAACAGTTACATTGAATAAGTTTCGGAGATAGGATGTGCAGTTTGAGAAAAAATATACATGAGATCGTTACTGTTCACTCCGTTCACAGTAACGTAGCCAAAATTCATTCCAGATTGCCTGCGGCAATGGAATACATGAGATCTAAAAAAATAAAGAAAATGTAAAAAGTACTTGACATAGCAGACTGAACATGGTATCTTATACAAGTACGTAAGAAAACAAAGCAGAGTTCCACTCTCACCTCAGCGCATTTAGTTTAGCGGCTTGGGTTTATATTGCACAGAGAAGGCTGATATTTAAGGTTGGTAGGAATAAGGAGATTGTTCCCCAGATTAAGAAGAAAAGATATCAGTAGTGTGATAGCGGAGTGTGGATTTTGTCCACGCTTTTTTTATGTAAATGAGGGCGACGAGAAGTCATTAGAATCTATCTAACAGGTATGGAGGTGCACTACAATTAGCAATTTAATGATTAACGAACAGATCAGAGACAAAGAGGTACGCTTAATCGGTTCGGACGGAGAACAGCTTGGAATCATGTCCGCGAAAGAAGCAATGTTCAAAGCTCAGGAGGCAGGGCTTGACCTGGTAAAAATTGCCCCGCAGGCGAAACCGCCGGTATGTAAGATCATCGATTATGGTAAATACCGTTATGAGCTTGCAAGAAAAGAAAAAGAAGCCAAGAAGAAGCAGAAGACCATCGATGTCAAAGAAGTGCGACTTTCTCCAAACATTGATACCAATGACCTG
>OKSP01000425.1_pt1 | contig 25213 bp, 21 predicted proteins | sample 2434041 | NCBI WGS metagenome assembly OKSP01 (sample SAMEA3879593, study PRJEB24766) | human gut metagenome | biome: human-associated habitat; feature: feces | place: USA | collected 1985/1987
CGCTGCCGCAAACATCCAGAACAGCCGGAACACCCCGGCAGCGCCGCCCGCCCCAAGGTCCGCCTGCTGTGCCAGCACAAGACCGCCCACAAAGCCAATGCCCGCCGCAGCAGCCATATACACCAGCTTGCCCAGGATGCCTTTCCAGTTTTTCATCGCCGTTCCCCCTTTTTGATTTTTTCTGAGTGTAGCACAGAGTTCGGCGCTTGAAAAGAGGGTGTATGGGGCTTTTTTCTGCAAAACAAAAACACCCAGCCCGAAAGGGCTGGGTGTGCAGCTTTCTTAGTCCCATAGCGGACAGGGACAAGGGGCAAACGGATCCATCAGTGGATGAATACCGGGCCCAAGGGGTTTGCGATGGGGCTGACGTAGCCGCCCAGCAGCTTGGGGATCGCCAGGCTGATATCGGGCACATAGGTCAGCAGCAGCAGTGCAATGAACATGCACAGATAGAACGGCAGGGTCGCCTTGACCACCTTTTCCATCGGGCGCTTTGCAACGGCAGAGCCGATGAACAGCACGGAGCCGACCGGGGGGGTCAGCAGGCCGATGCCGCAGTTCAGCACAACGATGATACCGAACTGGATCGGGTCGATGCCGATGGAGGTTGCGATGGGCAGCAGGATCGGGGTAGCGATCAGGATGATGGGAGCCATATCCATGATGCAGCCCAGAACCAGCAGGATCAGGTCGATCAGCAGAGCAATGATGTAGGGGTTATCGGTCAGGTTGGTGATCGCCTGTGCAGCCAGATCGGGCACGTGCAGCATGGTCAGGCAGTTGCCGAACACAGCAGAGGTAGCGATCAGGATCAGCACGATGGACAGGGTGTCCACGCACTCATCCAGTGCATGCCAAACGCCCTTCCAGTCCAGGCCCTTGTAAATAAAGACGGACACGAACAGAGAGTAGATAACAGCGATAGCAGCACTCTCGGTAGCGGTAAACACACCGCCGACAACGCCGAACACCACGATGACCACCGCAGCCAGTGCCCAGATGGAGGTACCCAGCTGCTTGAAGAAGCCGCGGATGGTAAATGCAGAACCCTTGGGGTAGTTCTCCCGCACCGAGATGATGTAGGAGCCCACCATCAGCACCAGTGCCAGCAGAGCGCCGGGCAGGTAGCCAGCCAGGAACAGGCTGCCCACGCTGATACCGCCGGCGGTGGTAGCGTAGATGACCATGTTATGGCTGGGGGGAACCAGCAGACCCTCGCAGGAGGAGGTGATGGTAACAGCGGTGGAGAAGTCGGCATCGTAGCCCTGGTCCACCATCATGGGGATCATGATGGAACCGATGGAGGCGGTATCCGCAGAAGCAGAACCGGAAATGCCGCCAAAGAAGTAGGATGCCACGATGTTGACCATGGCCATGCCGCCGCGCATCCAGCCAACGCAGGCGTCGGCCAATGCGATCAGTTTTTCACTGATACCGCCGGAGCCCATGAGCACGCCCATGGTGATGAAGAAAGGCACAGCCATCAGGCTGAAAGAAGAAATGCCCTTGACCATCAGACGGCAGACATCGGTAAGCGCCTGGCCCTGCACCATCATGCACAGCACGCTGGACAGGCCCACTGCATAGGCAATGGGGAAGCGCAGGAAGATCATGATAAAGAAGCTAGCCAGGAGGACGATGATCGCCAGAGTTTGTACTGACATATTACTTCTCCTCCTTTACAAAAAAGCTCTTGATGTGGTTATAGATGGACTCGATCTCAAAGATGATCATGGCGCCACCAGCCAGCGGCACCGGGAAGTACATCCAGAAACGAGACAACCAGGGCATCGAAACATAGAAGCCGCGGCCGCCCAGGGTGGAGGCGTACTTCCAGCCCACCACCAGCATGATGATACCCAGCACCATCACAGCCAAATCCGCCACCAGGTCCAGGGTCTTGACCACGACCTTGGGCAGGTAGACATCAAATGCGGTCATGCGGATATGGGCACCCCGCCGGATAGCCAGAGCAGCGCTCAGCACGGCCATGTAGCTCATGCAGGTCAGCACCATTTCCTCCGACCAAGAGGGGTCCGGGATAAAGGGAATGTAACGGCCCAGAACCGATATCGTGGTAATGAGGATATCTGCGATCAGCAACAGCTTGCAGACCACCAAAACCACTTTATAGGTGATATCATAGGCCGGTTTGATCTTATCCAAAGTGGTAAAGATTTTCGGCATATCAATTCCTCCAAAATAAAAACCCGGCGGGCGGGCGGGAATGCCCCCGTCCATCACCCGCCGGGCTGACTGCTGGTAAGCACTGGCTCAGGGCATCCGGCTGGATGCCCCCGCACAGACACTCGGGATCTTTTCACCAACCTCCGCTGCAAAGACGGCGATGGTCAGCAGGGTCGGGCTGCACCGCCCTGCCTCACAAAACAAACTTTGGTGTCAGGATCACTTCATGTCACGGATCTTCTGGTACAGATCCGCATAAGCCTTGGTGTTGTCCTCGATGACCTTAGCGCAGGCGTCTGCCCAGGGGGTCTTGTCGGTGACATCCACAACGTTGCAGCCGGAGGACTTCAGCTCCTCCAGGACCTTGTTCTCCTCGGTCTCGGACAGCTCAGCGTTGAATGCCTGGGTGTCCTTTGCAGCCTCCATGATGGCTGCCTGCTGGTTCTCGGTCAGCTTGCCCCAAGCATTGTCGGTGATGACAGCCTGGATAGCGCCCAGGGTGTGGCCGTCCAGGATCAGGTTGTTCGCAACCTCGGGGAAAGCGTTGGATTTGTAGTTGGCGATGGGCTGCTCAGCACCATCCACAACGCCGGTCTGCAGAGCAGAGTACAGCTCGCCGAAGGAAACGACGGTGGGGTATGCGCCCAGAGACTCGACCATGCCGTTCATGACGGGGTCGTTGGACACACGCAGCTTCATGCCCTTCAGGTCCTCGATAGCGGCCACAGGCTTAACGGTGAAGAAGTGGCGGAAGCCCTCCTCGCCGTAGAACATGCCGCGCAGGGGCAGACCCAGCTCCTGGGGCTCGTTCAGGAACTCAGGAGCCAGCTCGCTGTTGGCAAAGTTCCAGAAGTGTGCGCGGTTGTCAAAGGTGAAGGGGATGGACAGCAGCATGGACTTGGTGCAGCCGTAGCTGGTCAGAGCGAAAGCAGAGATGCGGCTGATGTCGATGGAGGTAGAGCCGCCCAGCAGAGCGTCCAGAACGTCGTTCTCAGAGCCCAGCACGCCGGAAGCCTGCAGGTCGATGACGACAGAACCACCGGTCAGCTCCTCGACCTTCTCCTTGAAGTGAGAACCGGTCTGGCCCACGATGGTGTCCAGGGGGTTGACCTCGGCGTAAACCAGGGTGACCTTGGGATCAGCAGCTGCGCCGGAAGCGTCGCCTGCTGCGGAAGAAGCCGGAGCAGAAGAAGCGGTGCTGGAAGCAGCGGTGGAGCTGGAAGAGCCACCACAAGCGGTCAGAGCCAGAGCAGCAGTGGAAGCGCCAGCCACTGCCAGGAAGCTGCGACGAGAGATCTTTTTCATATTGAAAATCCTCCTTAAAATTCGGGCGGTGTCGCGCTGCACAAGTTGCGCACCGCCGTTTCATCATTGAGTACACTTTAACAAAATATTAATATGTTTACAAGCGCATCAAAAAAATGTCCTGGTTTTTCAAAAAAAGTCGGGATACTTTTTGTGCTTATATCCAATTCGTCGCCCGGTTTTTTGGCAATTCAGACGATTTGTGGGATACAACAGTCCTTTCATCCTCCGTTCCAGCATAAAAGTTTCGGGTGCTGCCGGCTCCAAAACCGGCAAAGAGACCGCCCTGGATACGCCTGCACTTGCCTTTTGCCGCTCTAAAAAAAATACAGCCTGCAGCGCATTGCAGACTGTATACCGGGGACCTTTACCCTATTTGGCTGTATTTCAACTGGACTGGATGCGGTGGATGATGGCCTTTTCAATGCTGAACCGGTCATACAGCGGCTGCACCGCAGCACGGAAACGGCGTTTCTCCTCATCCGACAGCTCGGTGATGATGATCCCCCGCTTGCGCATATTCTGCTCGCTTTCTTCCTCCTGCTGCGACCAAAGGCAGCGCTCCACCTCGGCGCTCTCCCGTGCGCACTGGCGCACCAGCTCCGGATAGGCGGGGTCCAGCGCTGCCAGCTTCTCCATGGCCGCTGGGCTGGCCAGCTGGATCTCCGGCACACGGCTATGCTCGTCCACGAGCACATACGGCGCCACTTCATAGTGACCCATCGCCTCATAGCTGGGCCAGTTGTTCTCTGCCCCGTCGATCTCCGCATTATGCAGCGCCGCATACACCTGGCTGTACGCTGCCTGCACCGGCACAGCCCCCAGCGCCTCGATCATATCACTCATCAGGCCAGACTGCTGCACCCGCAGAGCCAGCCCCTGCAGATCCTCCAGGCAGGTGACCTTCTTCCGGGTATAAAAGCTGCGCACGCCCGCATCAAACCAGGAAAGCCCCACCAGCCCCACTGCATCCAGCGCCAGCAGGAACTCGTTGCCAATGGGCCCGTCCAGCACACGCCACATCTGGGCCGCATCCTCATAGAGATACGGCAGCTGCAGGATGCTCAGCCCCGGCAGGATGTTGGCCAGCTCGCTCAAGGACACGCGGGAGAAGTCGATGCCGCCAAACTGCATCTGCTGCACCACACTGGGCTCACTGCCCAGCTCCCCGTCGCTGTACACCAGGATCTTTACCCGGCCGTCGGTGCGCTGGGACACCATCTCCGCAAAAGCAAGGGCTGCCTGGGTGGTGGGATAATCCGCCGGCTGATTTTCTGCATAGCGCAGCAGCAGCTCCGGCTGGGTCTGCGTCTGCTCTTTAGGACGGACGACGCAGCCTGCCAGCATCAGCAGGCACAGCACCGCAGCCAGCGTCAGAGCTGCGATGCGCCGGGCGCTCACAGACGAGCCTCCCGGGCTTGACGGGCGGCCTCCCGCCGGTACTGGGTGGGGGTCATACCGGTACGCTTTTTGAACGCACGGGCAAAATAGCTGGCGTCCTCGTACCCGACCATGGAAGCGACCTCCGCCGCAGAACGCAGCGGGTCGGTCAGCAGCTGCTTTGCCGCATTGATGCGCAGCTCGGTCAGGCAGTCCAGAAAATTCATCTTCTGATACTTTTTGAACTGTGCCGAAAGGTATGCCGGGCTGATATGCAGGATCTCGCTGACACTGTCCAGCGAGAGGTCGAACATATAGTTATCCTCCATATAGCGGCGGACGTGGGCCATGACCAGCGCATTGCGGTCCTCGGCCTCGGCGGTATCGGCAGCCGGTTCCGGGGCCACCGGAGCCAGCTCCGCCAATTTGCGCCCCGCCTCGATCTGACGGATCGCACGGCGGATCGCAGCCTCCGCCTCATCCGGGTCCACCGGCTTGAGCAGATAGTCACAGGCGCCCAGATGCATCGCCTCGTGGGCATACTGGAACAGGCTGTACGCTGTCACAAAGATCACCTTACATTCCGGCCTTTGTTCCAGCACAGCCCGGGCTGCATCCAGCCCATTGATGCCCGGCATCTCGATATCCATCAGGATCAGGTCCGCCTCCCACAAAATAGCGGTATCGGCGGCCCGGCGGCCATTTTCAGCCGTCTGGATCACGGCCTCATGCTCAAAGCGGCGGACCACCAGGTCGGCCAGGGCTTCCCGCTCCAAGCGTTCATCGTCTGCGATCAGGACTCGTATCATCTCAAAACTCCTCCTCTGCTCGTTCCACCAAAGGCAGATATAGGCGTACCGAGGTGCCCCGCCCGGGACGGGAGCACACCGACATCCGGCAGCTCTTGTCCAGCAGACGCAGCCGCTCAGCCACGTTGTACAGACCGATATGTTCCCATCGCTCTCCGGGCTGGCCCAGTGCCTTGCGCAGCTGCGCCATCTGTTCCGGAGGGATCCCCAGGCCATTGTCCAGCACGCTCAGATACAAAAGCCCCTTCTCCGGCACAGGCGTGACCCGGATGCGCACCAGCCCGCCCTCCTCCTTGGGGCAGATGCCATGCTTGAATGCATTCTCCACGATAGGCTGGAGGATAAAGGAGGGCACCAGCACCTCGGTAAGATCCACTGCATCCGAGATGCGCCACTCCATCCGCACCCGGTCTCCAAAGCGCACATGATAAATGGAGTAGTATTCGTCCACGATCCGCACTTCCCGGGCCAACGGCACCTGCTCGTCATTGCTCATCAGGCTGTACCGCAGAAGATGCGACAGCGCCGTGATCAGCGCCTGGGTGCGGTACGCTTTTTCTGTACCGGCAGTCTGCAGGATGACGTTCAATGTATTGAACAAAAAGTGCGGGTCGATCTGGCTGCGCAGCTGCTGCAAACGGCTGCGCTCCATCCGGTTCTGCAGCTCCAGCGCCTGGGTCTTTTGGCGGTGCAGCTCCCGCTCGATCTCGTTTTTCTCCTGGAGGGTATTCACCTGCTGGGCCATGGAGTGCTTCATTTTGTTGAACGCCTCTGCCAGCTGGGCCATCTCCAGCCCACGGGGCAGCGGGATATCCGGGCTGTCGAACTCGCTACGGGCAATGGCCCAGGAAGCAGCGATCATCTGCTGCACCGGGGTCAGCAGCTGCATCACCATCATGGCACTGACGCAGCCCAGCGCCACACACAGCCCCACCACTACGGTCTGCAGCATCCCGATCCGGGCCGACAGCACCGACAGCTCGGTATAACTGGTCTGGGCATCCAGAATGGCGGTCTCCAGCAGCTGCAAGGTATACTGGCTGAGATAATCCCCGCAGGCCGCCACCTGATCGTAATACAAACGGGAGGCCGCCATGCTGTTGTCCGCTTCCAGCGTGGCAGAGAGCCTGTCCAGCAGGTGCTCATAATGGGCATAGGTGGTAGACACTGCGCTGTACAGCAGCCGCTGCTCCTCGCTGACATCCTCCAAACTATGGATGCTGCTTTCCACCCGCCACAGCCAGGCGTTGCAGGTGGAGCGGGAATCCTCCATCCGGGCAAGGATCTCCTGCTGCTCGCCATTCTCCCAGCGGTAGCTCTCCAGCGCACCCACGACCCCCTCGACACCGCCCTGAAAACGGCTGATGGCGTGGAAAGAGCCCATCTGCCGGTCCATGACCCCCTGCACCGCACGGGACTGGTACACGTTCAGGGCGATCTGGGCCGCCAGCGCCGCAAAAAATACCGCCAGGCACAGCCCGATGCGCTGTTTCAGTGTGATACGGATGCGTTTTTTCGTCAATGCAGGCACTCCTTTCCTATGGGGAGCAAGGCCCTCTCCGGCCCCGGCCCGGCAGACCTGGCCAAGGGCGACTCCCCCGAGAGGCGGCGAGCGTAAGCGAAACAAAGCAGTTGCCGATCCACCGCTTGTTCATTTTTAAACCGATAGTTTCTATTTTAGCACGTTTCCGGGCTGTTTTGCAAGATTGCCCTTGCCTAGCGGGATGGAATGTGTTACTATGCCTCAAAAGAGGCAATGTTAGGAGTGTGCACTATGTCCCAAACGATCTCTGTTTCGGTCCAGATGACCCAAAAAAACTTCCGGGATTTCCGGGTCTTTGACGTATTCCGCCACCAAAAAGCCTGGAAGCGTCCTTTGATTTTTGCGGTGATCCTGCTGACCAGCGCCGCCATCTGCCTGTCCCAGGTGGGCAAGCGGGAGGGTGCGCTGCTGCTGACCGTTGTTTTGACGGTGGTAGCGCTGGGCCTGCCCGGTGTATATTTCGGCACCTTCTTCCACCAACTGTCCCAGATCATCAAAAAAATGAAGCTGCCCCAGCCGTTCTACCGGGTGGAGCTGTCGGGGGACGGCGTTGCCGGCTGGCCGGTGAGCAGGACAAACCCGCCCCCACCTACCAGTACCCCTGGGCGGATGTGCTGTGCGCCTACCGCACCGCCGATGCCATCTACCTGTATGTAGCCGCAGCGGACGAAAAAGCCCCCGGTGGCAAGCGCTCCCTGGCTTACCTGCTGGACCAGGATATGGACAGCGTATGGGAGCTGCTGGGCTGCCTGCCCGCAGACAAGCGCCGGGATTGCCGGAAATAACGGGAGGAACCAATGGCCTTTGAATTCGCCTTTCTGGACTGGCTGCAGCAGTTCGCCCATCCTGTGATGGATGCGCTGGCCGTGTTTTTCAACTGGGCGGGGATGCACGGCGAGCTATGGATCTTGTTTGGGGTCATCCTGCTGCTGCGCCGTTCCACCCGCAAAGCCGGGCTTGCTATGCTGCTGGCACTTTTGTTCTACCTGCTGGTGGGGGATATGATCTTAAAGCCCCTGTTTGCCCGGCCCCGCCCCTGTGACCTGAACACCCTGATCCAGATTTTAGTGGAGCGGCCCAACGGCCACTCGTTCCCGTCCGGACACACCAGCTCGGCCTTTGCAGCCGCAGCCGCCCTGTTCTGCCAAAACAAGCGCCTGGGCATCCCCGCTTTGGTGCTGGCTGCATTTATTGGTTTTACCCGCCTGTACCTGTACGTCCACTTCCCCACCGACGTATTGGCGGGCATCCTGCTGGGGCTTATGCTGGGCGCTGCCGCATCGGCTCTGGTGAACTTTGCCGCAAAGAAGTGTGCTGAAAAAAAGGGCTGACCCCCTGCACGCAGTTTTTCCTCTCACACAGCAGAACCCCCGGTATCCTGCACGGATGCCGGGGGTTCTTTTTGGCCTTTTGCACAAATCAAAAGCAGACAGCGCCGTGGAAAGGAGGAGAAAGCGGCGCTGCCTGCATATAAGGAACTCCTAACATTGCGGTTGCCAGGAGAGGTTTGGTAGTCTGTCCGCCGTCTTTGGCTATTGCCTCGCATAGGCGGGGGACAGTATTTTAAGGGAACCGGTTCACACTGGCTGAACTTCACGTCTGCCTGCAATGGTGGACGCTTTTTCTGGGGGAGGTTTTGGCTTCTGCCGTACCTCCCTTGCTATGGCCTTATTGTACCGCACAAAAATGGAGTTTCTTTGTGAGCTTTTTGAACAAATTGCAAATAAGGTCCCCGGGCAGAAATAGGCGCAGCCGCCCTTTTCCGCCCGGGGACCTATCTTTGCTTTGTTGTTTTGTATTTCTGCGGGAGCGGACATCACCCGACCCCAAAGAATTCCTTGGCGATATCTGCGCTGCGCTTGGCGTCCTTGGCATACCAGTCTGCACCGATGGCTGCGGCATACTCCGGCGTAAGCACGGCGCCGCCTACCATGACCTTGCAGTCCAGACCGGCGGTGCGGAGGGCGGAAATGGTCTTTTCCATGCTGGGCAGGGTGGTGGTCATCAAGGCAGAAAGGCCCACCAGCCGGGCACCTGTGCGGCGCACCGTGTCCACCACCTGCTGCACCGGCACATCCCGGCCCAGGTCGATGACCTCAAAGCCGTAATTCTCCAGCAGCACATGGACGATGTTCTTCCCGATATCATGCACATCCCCCTGGACGGTAGCCAGCACGATCTTGCCCTTGCCTGCCTGGGAGCCGCCGCTTGACGCCAACGCCTCCCGGATCTGCGCAAAAGCACTCTGGGCAGCGCTGGCCGCCTGCAGCAGCTGGGGCAAAAACAAGGTCCCCGCCTCATACTTTGCCCCCACCTGGTCCAGTGCCGGCACCAGCGCTTTGTCCACCACCGTCAATGCGGGGGTATGGGCCAGCAGCTCCCGGGTCCGGGCGGCAGCCTGCCCCGCCAGACCCTGTTCCACGGCGCGGATCAAGGCCCCATAGGGGTCCTGCTCCGGGTCTTTTGGTTCCGAGGGCGCTGCAGCCGGTGCTGCCGGTGCCTGCGCAGCATAGCGGGCAATGTAGCGCTGGCTCTGGGCATCCCGGCCGGTAAGCACATCGTAGGCCGCCACCGCCGCCATCATCTCCTGACTCTGGGGGTTCATGATCGCTGCATCCAGCCCGGCATACATGGCCGCTGTGAGGAAAGCGGCGTTCAATGCGCTGCGGTTGGGCAGACCAAAGCTGATATTGGATACGCCCAGGATGGTGCGCACCCCCAGCTCTTTTTTGCACCGCTCCAGCGCATGGAGGGTGACCATGACCTGCTCCTGCTGGGCGCTGGCGGTCAGGGTCAGGCAGTCGATATAGATATCCTCCGGGGGGATGCCTGCCGCCAGTGCCGCATCCCGGATGCGCCGGGCGATCTCCACACGGCCTTGGGCTGTCGGGGGGATGCCCGCACCATCCAGTGCCAAGCCCACGACGGCCGCACCGTATTTTTTGCAAAGGGGCAGGATGCGGGCTAGGGTCTCCGGCTCGCCGTTGACCGAGTTGACGATGGGTTTGCCATTGTAGACCCGCAGCCCCCGTTCCAGGGCAACAGGGTCGGTGGAGTCCAGCTGCAAAGGCAGGCTGACCACGCTTTGCAGCGCTTTTACGGCCCGCTCCATCAACGCCGGTTCATCCACACCAGGGGTACCCACGTTCACATCCAGCACAGCAGCACCAGCTTCTGCCTGGCTCACCGCCTGTGCCAGCAGGTAATCCATATCGCCTTCCCGCAGCGCCTGCTGAAACCGCTTTTTACCGGTGGGGTTGATCCGCTCGCCTATCACCGTTATGCCGTCCACCGTCACCAGCTGCACCGGGGTGCAGAGCACCGAGGGCATTGGATGGGCTGCACGCCCCGGGGCCGAATCCGCAAAAACGCCAGCCAGCAGACGGATGTAGTCCGGTGTCGTGCCGCAGCAGCCGCCGGCGGCAAACAGCCCCAGCTCCCGGTAGGGGCGCATCTGCATAGCGTAAAGCTGCGGAGTCAGGTCATAGCCGCTGCCGTCTGCCCGGGGCAGTCCTGCGTTGGGCTTGACAAACAGCGGGAAGTCGCCCGGAAGCGCATCCGCCAGACGGCGGGCGATGGGGGCGATCTCCTTTGGACCCAGCGAGCAGTTGATGCCCACAGCATCCGCCCCCAGGCCGCGGGCCGTTGCTGCAAAGCTCTCCGGCGTGCAGCCGGTAAAGGTGCGGCCGCCGGCTTCAAAGCTCATGCTGGCCAGAACCGGCAGGGTACTGTTCTCCTTGACGGCCAACAGAGCTGCTTTCAGCTCATAAAGGTCTGTAAACGTCTCCAGAAAAACCAGGTCTGCGCCCGCTTGCGCACCTGCACGGACGATGCGCCCAAACTCCTCCACTGCCTGCTCAAAGCTCAGCGGGCCGCCCGGCTCCAGCATCTCCCCCAAAGGGCCGATATCCAGTGCCGTCAGTGCCACAAACGGCTCTGCTGCCTGGCGGCAGAGCGCCACGGCAGCCTGCACCACCTGCTCCACCGTATAGCCGCTGCCCGCCAGCTTGGGGGCGGAAGCGCCAAATGTGTTGGTATTCAGCACCCGGCTGCCCGCAGCCGCATAAGCCGCATGGATGCTGCGCACCAGGTCCGGCTCGGTCAGGTTCAATTCCTCCGGCCTTGCACCGGGGCGCAGGCCAGCAGCCTGCAGCATCGTGCCAAAGCCTCCATCCAGCAGCAGGGTCTGGGGCTGGCAAAACAGTTCATGGATCTTCACAGCGTTTTCCCCTCTTTCGATATTCACAGCGCCCCCGCAAAGCACAGTGGGCACATCCGGCACGGTGCCCCTGCACCGGATGTTCGGCCACGCCCAAAAGGGCGGTGATGCTTTTGCGGGGGGTCATCAGGCAATTTTCCTGCACGCAAAGGCCGATCTGCCGGGGCGTATCCAGCAGTCTGGCCAGCAGCGGCTGTACAGCCAAGGGCCAATCCCCGTAGCCGGGAGAGTAGCGCCCTGTCAGATACAGCCCCTGCCCCTGATAGTGCTGCACCAGCAGCCTTTCCGCCGCATCGGCGGCCTGCTCTGCCAATGCAGAAGCCAAGGCATCCGTTCCCGCTCCGGCGGCCACATCTCCGATGCCCGCCCGGCGGATGGCTCCATCCGCACCCGGGCCAAGGGTCACCGCCAACAGCACCCCGCCTGTACAGCCTGCAAGGTGACGGGCAATGTCCTGCCCCTGCAAAAGCCCTGCCTGTGCCAGGTCGGCTGTGCTCAGCTGCCGGTACACCGCCCGTGCCCTGCACGCCGCCATCAGCGGCGGGGCACAGCGTCTGAGCAGCGCAAGGGTCTGTTCGTCCGGTTCTCCCGGTGCTCCCAGATACCGCGCCGCCTGCCGAAGATCTGCTGTTTCCGGCAGCTTGACCGCCAGCGGGATACAGGGCATATACGCCATTGCCTTGGCCTCCTTTTTTGCAAAAAATGGATATCCCAGTATACCGCAACATCCATGCGGGTGCAAGAGGGGCATTTTTGCCCGTTGGGCAAGGGCGCAGCCTTTTGGACTGCACCCCTCCGCCCTGTGCCCGCAAAAAAACGGCCCGTGCAGATCCACGGGCCGTTTGCCATGTTTGAACGCAAAGACCGGGGCGGATGCCCGGTCAGACGTGCCTTATCCCAGGCAGTTGCCGCAGGGCGTGTACCCGGCCCCAACAGCCTCCTCGTAGGAGGAGAAGAGGATCTGGTTCTTCTCTGCCGGCAGGCCGGAGCAGCTGGGCAGATGGAACTTGTGGGAATTGACGTTGCCGATGTATGCCTGCTGGGGCGGCTCCGGCAGAGTGGGGTTCAGCTGCTGGTCCTCTGCGAACTGCTGGCTGGCGATCGTGTACCCTGCCCCGTCGCTGATGACCCGGATGGTCCCCATCAGGTCGGTGCGGTAGGTACCTGCACCAGCATCCCGAAGGCGGCTCAGCGGTTCCTCGTGGGGGTGACCGTATTCGTTGCCCTGTCCGCAGGATATCACAGCGATCTCCGGCAGCACCTGGTTCAAAAAGACATAGCTGGTGGAGGTGTTGGACCCGTGATGCCCCACCTGGAGCACGTCCACATCCAGGGGTGCGCCGCCGTCCACCAGGTCCCGCTCTGCTTCCGCTTCCATATCGCCGGTGAGCAGGTAGCTGGTCTGGCCATAGTCGATGCGCAGCACCAGGGAGGTGTCGTTGGTGTCCTCATAGGCGCGCACCGGCCCCAGCAGCTGCACCGTGGCACTGCCCAGCGGCCAGGAAGTACCCACAGCGGGGATCTCCACCTGCCGCCCCTGCTGCTGCGCATACTTTACAAAGTTTTGGAAGCAGACGGTGGTGGCATCGGTCACCGGGCTGTACACATGATCGGCGGGAAAAGCCGCCAGCACAGCCGCCAGGCCGCCCACATGGTCCTCGTGGGCGTGGGAGCAGAACACATAATCCAGCTTCTGGACTCCCAGGTTTTGCAGGTAGGAGACCACCAGTTCCCCATCCGGCACATTGCCGCCATCGTACAGCAGGTAATGGCCTTCACATTCTACCAGAACGCTCAGCGCCTGCCCCACATCAATAAAGTGTGCGGTCAGTCCCTCGCCCTGGGTCACCGAGGGCGCCGGAGCCGGTTCGGCCGGGGCGGACGCCGCCGGGGCACAGGCACAGACCCCCAGCGCCAGCGCAGCGGCCAGGGCCAGCGCTGCCAGGCGGCGGGCCAGCGCCGCAAAGCTTACTTTTTCTTTTTTCCAGTTTTCCACGTTGTGCTCTCTTTCTGTTGATAAGTATTGCCCTTGGCGGCTGTGCGGGGGGCAAAGCGTGCGCCGGGGCTTGGTTTTTTGCCCGCAGACTTGCCCGGTCTTACCGTGTAGCTGCCGTCCGGGTGGATGCTGACCTGTGCATTTTCTGCTTTGCGGGCCGTGCGCTGCACAGCCCGACGGCCGGCTGCCGGCACCAGCAGTGGGATCAGATCCTCCCGGTGGGTGATGCGCAGAGCCTTGATGACCTTTTCTGCATTGCGGGGCTCATAGTATTGCAGAAGCGCACGCTGCAGCGCCTTGCCCTCGGCGGATTTCTCCACAAACACCGGCTTGAGGGTGTAGGGGTCCAGCCCGGTGTAGAACATACAGGTGCTGACCGTGCCGGGGGTGGGGTAAAAATCCTGCACCTGTTCCGGCCGCATATGGTTTTTGTAAAGGTATTCGGCCAGGTAGACCGCATCTTTCAGGGTAGAGCCGGGGTGGCTGGACATCAGGTAGGGCACCAGATACTGCTTTTTGCCTGCCTTCTTGCTCAGCTCGTAGAACTTGTCCTTGAACTTATTGAACACATCAATGGGGGGTTTGCCCATGTAGGCCAGGGTATTGGGGGCGCAATGCTCCGGGGCCACCTTCAGCTGACCAGAAACATGGTGCTCCACCAGCTCCTTGAAGAAGGTATCGTCCGGGTCTGCCATCAGGTAGTCGAACCGGATGCCGCTGCGGATAAACACCTTTTTTACCCCGGGCAGCTCCCGCATCCGGCGCAGGATGTTCAGATAGTCGCTGTGGTCCACCAGCAGGTGGGAGCAGGCGGCGGGCGCCAGGCAGTGCTTGCCGCCGGTGCACATCCCTTTCAGCATCTGTTCCCGGCAGGAAGGCATACGGAAGTTGGCGGTAGGTCCGCCCACATCGTGGATATAGCCCTTGAAATCCGGCTCATGGGTCATGCGCTCGGCCTCTGCCAGAACGCTGTCTGCACTGCGGCTGGTGACCCGGCGGCCCTGATGCAGCTGGATGGCGCAGAAGTTGCACCCGCCAAAGCAGCCCCGGTTCTGGATGATGGAGAACTGCACCTCCCGGATGGCGGGCACGCCCCCCATCGGCTCATAGATCGGGTGATAGCGGCGGGTATAGGGCAGCGCATAGACCTTGTCCAGCTCCCAGCGCACCAGCGGCTTTGCGGGCAGGTTCTGCACCAGGTATTTCTCGCTCTGCTTCTGCACCAGGATCTGTCCGCTGACCACATCCTGATTATCCATCTGGATGCGGCAGGCCCGGGCATACGCCGTTTTGTCCGAAGCTACCTTCCGGAAGCCTGCGCACTCGATGTACCGGGGCGGCAGATGCTCAAAATCCGTCATATAGCAGGTGCCGTCCACATCGGTGATGCTCTCCACCGGCTCCCCTGCCGCCAGGCGGCGGGCAATGGCAGAGGTCTGCCGCTCGCCCATGCCAAAGCTGATGATATCTGCGCCGGAGTCCTCTGCGATGCTGGGCAGCACGGTATCCAGCCAGTAATCGTAATGGGCAAACCGCCGCAGCGATGCTTCCAGTCCGCCTAAGATCACCGGCAGATCCGGGTACGCCTGCTTTGCCAGGCGGGTATAGACTGTGGCGCTGCGGTCCGGCCGGGCACCGGCCTTGCCGCCGGGGGAATACTCATCCTCCGCCCGGGGGATCTTGGCCACCGAATAGTGGCTGACCATGCTGTCCACGTTGCCTCCGCCAATAAAGAAGCCATATTTCGGCTTACCAAACCGCTTGAAGTCCTCGCAGTCGGTATAGCGGGGCTGGGCCAGCACGCCCACCCGGTAGCCCTCGGCCTCCAGCAGGCGGCTGATGATCGCGGTCCCAAAGCTGGGGTGGTCTACATAGGCGTCGCCGCCCACCACTATAAAATCCAGCTCATCCCATCCGCGGGCTTCCATATCAGCCCGGCAGATCGGGAGAAATTCGGTGTTGGTGGTATAGGTTTGTGTCGTGTTATCCATAGCGCAGGTCCTCTCTGTGCTCTGTGGGTGTATAAATCGTTCGCTGTCGTTACGGCGCATCCGGTGCGTTCAACTGCATTTCCAGCCACTGCTGGCGGCTGATCAGAACTGCACGGGGCTTTGCGCCTTCGTAAGGGCCGATGATGCCCTTCTGCTCCATCTCATCCATAATGCGGGCTGCCCGGGCATAGCCCAGCTTACACCGCCGCTGCAGCAAGCTGGTGGAAGCCTGGCCCGCATCGATGACCACTTCCACAGCCTGGCCCAGCATCGGGTCGCCATCCTCGGCCTCATCGGGGTCGGCGGCGCCGCCCTTCTTGCCGTCCTGGATGGCGTGCTTCTCCATCGCCTCGATCATGGCTTCGTCATACTGCACCGTGCCGCTGGCCTTGATAAAGTCCAGCACACGGCTGATCTCCTCATCCCGCACGAACGTGCCCTGGATGCGGATGGGCTTGGGTGCGCCCACCGGCATGAACAGCATATCGCCCATACCCAGCAATTTTTCTGCACCGGCGCCATCCAGGATGGTGCGGCTGTCCACCTGACTGGACACTGCAAAGGCGATGCGGCTGGGGATGTTGGCCTTGATCAGACCGGTGATAACGTCCACACTGGGGCGCTGGGTGGCTACGATCAGATGCATACCCGCTGCACGGGCTTTTTGCGCGATGCGGCAGATGGAATCCTCCACATCCTTGCCCACCACCATCATCAGGTCGGCCAGCTCGTCGATCACGATGGCGATATAGGGCATCTTCTCCAGCATGGGGTCCGATGCAGCCAGCTTATTGAAGGTTTTGATATCCCGGACATTGTTCTCTGCAAACATCCGGTAGCGGCGCTCCATCTCCTGCACCGCAGAGCCCAAAGCGCCCGCCGCCTTGCGGGGCTCGGTGATCACCGGCATCAGCAGATGCGGGATGCCGTTGTACTCTGCCAGTTCCACGACCTTGGGGTCGATGAGCAGCAGCTTTACATCCTCCGGCCCGGAGCGGAACAGCAGGCTCATGATGATGCTGTTAACGCAGACCGACTTACCGCTGCCGGTGCTGCCGGCGATCAGCAGATGGGGCATCTTGCACAGGTCTGCCACCTGCGCCACACCGGCAATATCCTTGCCCAATGCAATGCCCAGGGGCGAGGTCATGCGCAGAAAGCTCTGGCTCTCAAACACGCTGCGGATATAGACCGGGGTCTTTTTGTGGTTGGGCACCTCGATGCCCACCGCAGGCTTGCCGGGGATGGGCGCTTCCATACGCACATCCGCCACCGCCAGGTTCAGGGCGATATCGTCTGCCAGAGAGGTGATGCGGCTGATCTTCACACCCGCCATGGGCTGCACCTCGTACCGGGTGACCGACGGCCCGCGGGAGATATCCAGCACACGGGTGCGGACGCCAAAGCTATCCAGCGTATCCACCAGCTTCTGGGCGTTGGCTTTCAGCTCATCCTGCACGCCGCCCTCGGTCTCATCCGGGGCACGCTCAAACAGCTCGATGGGCGGATATTGGTACTGATAGACCGCCTCCGGGGGTGCTTCCTCTGCGGGGGCGCTGGCTGCCGCCTGCTCCGAGACCGCAGGTTTTTCCATAGCAGCTGCCACCAATGTATTCAGGTCCTTTTCCTCCACCGGCTCGGACGTGATGCTGATCCAACCATCCTCATCCGGCGCAGAGCGCTGGCAAACAGCGCCCTCGGCGCTGACCGGCGGCGGTGCTGCCGGTGTAATGGAGACCGTCGGGGCCTCGAACTCGCTGTCCGTGTCCAGAGGGAAGAAATCCGTCACAGGACGGGGGCTTGCCGTCTCCGGCTGAGCGGGTGCAAAAAACTCCGCTGCCGGAGCGGCCGGAGCCTCCGGGACCGACGGGGTCTGCACAGCCGCCTGCGGCGCAAAGAAATCCGCCGCCGGGGTCTCCACTGCATCCGGCACCACAGGGCGGATGGTGGGGCGGGGCACCTTCAGAGGGTCCATGCCAAAGGTCCCTCCCGGCCCCAGGATAATGGGCTCGATGGGCTCGCTCCCCCCTGCCGTCATAGGGGCAGGGTCCGGCCCAAGGTCGATGTCAAACGGCGCCCGCGGCCGGGGCGGTTCGGTATGTACCGGCGGAGCCGCCTGCTGGGGAGCAGCGGACTCCGGGGCGGCAGCATCTCCCTCCTGGGTGACCTGACGGCCCCAGCGCAGCACCCCCGTCATCCAGTTGGGCATCCCCACATGAAAGCCATCCCCGCCGGGTTCCGACAGATCGGACTGCTGGGCATACTCCTGCTGCTCCCGCTCTGCCTGTTCCTGTTCTTCTGCCTGCTGCGCCAGCCGGGCTTCCCGCTCTGCCTGGCGTTCCTCTGCCCGCTGGGCATGGCGGCTGCGGCCCTCTGCATAGGCGGCGGCACCTTTGTCCCGCACGCCTCCGGCCACACCGCTGCACCACTGCCACAGGTCAGCCGGGGTCAGATCCAGCAGGTACAGCATGGTGCAGGCCATCAGCACGACCATGACCACATCCGCAGCGGGATGACCGCACAAAGCCACCAGTGTGCCGCCCAAAAGCGCACCCAACGCTCCGCCGGAGAGCACCGCCTCGTAGCCATTGCGGTAACACACCGCTACGATCTGGAATGCACTGAGCCCCTGCACCGGCACACCAGTAAGCACGATGACCCCGCCGGTGGCCAGCACCAGCCCCAAGGCCAGTTTGCTGATATGGGGCAGCAGATCTTCACCCCGGGTGTAAAGCACCGCCAAGCAGCACACTGCCGCCCCCAGCACCAGCGCCCCGCAGCCCAAAAGACCAAACAGTCCATCATGGAGCGTGCGCCACACCGACTCTCCCTGCACAAAGGCCAGAGCCATCAGCAAAAGACCGGCAAACAACGTGCCCAGCCCCGCCGGCACCCTCTCCTGCGGGCGGCTGCGGCGGCGGCTTGTTTTTCGCCTTGCCGTTGATTTTCGTTTCTTCTTTGCCATGTTCCGCTTTTTCGCTTCGCCCAGCGGTGCGCCGCCGGGCCTCCTTCCCACACGAAATCTCGATTCTTTCATTGTACCACGAGATGGGACAAATGGCAAACAGGAAGGGAGCTTTGAGGCCGAACGCTCACCGTCTTTGGCGGCGGCCGCTTGTTTCTGTTTTTATCATCAGCGGACGACAGGTTTCTTGGTCCGGACGGTGGGGCACTTTCTGGGCAAAACCGTGCCATAAAGGGGCCGTCAGTTCCTCCCTTCGATCTCACGATACAGCCAGCTCAGCGCATCCGACAGCCCGCCCAGCTGATCGATGAGCTTTTCCTTTACAGCCTTGCGTCCATCCAGCACGGTGCCCACATCCATCACCAGCTCCCCGGTGCTCATCATCAGCTGGGTGTAGCGCTGCGACTGGATGCCGCTGTGCTCCACCACAAAGCCTGTAATGCGCTGCTGCATCTGCTCAAACCAGCGCATGGTCTGGGGAACGCCCAGGATCATGCCAGAGTGGCGCACTGGATGGATGGTCATGGTGGCTGTGGGCACAATAAAACTGCGCTGTGCGCTGACCGCCAGCGGGATTCCAATGGAATGTCCCCCACCGCTGCGCTGGGCTTAGAGATGCTGGCGATCAGTTCTGCCAGCGCCAAGCCCGCCTCTACATCTCCTCCAACGGTATTCAGCAGCACCAGCAGTCCCTCAATGGCGGGGTCCTCCTGCACAGCCACCAGCTGCGGGATCACGTGCTCGTACTTTGTGGTCTTTTGCCCCTGGGGTGCCTCCACATGGCCCTCGATCTGGCCGATCACAGTCAGGCAATGGATGCCGTGGGCGCCCCTTGTGCGCCACACTGCCCCCAGATCCTGGATGGTCTGCGCCGCATCCTCCGGGGCACTATTCTCCTTGTCCGTTGTTTCTTTCATGGGCAGATGCCTCCTTTTTCTCGGTACTTTTTTCAGCTTTCCCCCGCCGGGTGGGTTTATGCCCCTTTCCCGGACTAATTTTTTGCAAAAAACCGCACAGGATATTTGACATTGCATTTTGATGCTGTATACTTTATAATGATTGTTTTCGGAATAACGAACCATTGTCCCGGGCGGCTTCGCCCTGGCAGAAAGGAGTCCCCTATGAATACCCCCGGAAAAGCCTCCCTCCCCGTTATCAAGCGGCTGCCCAAATACTACCGCTACCTGCGCTCGCTGCGGGATAAGGGGGTCTCCAGCATTTCCTCGCGGGAGCTTGCCGCCCAGATGGGCACCACGGCTTCCCAGGTACGGCAGGATTTCAACTGCATTGGCGACGTAAACGGCCGTCAAGGCATTGGTTATTCGGTCGATAACCTGCTGTCCATTTTGGAGCAGCTGCTTTTTGGCGATGGCGAGCGCCTGCCCACCATCCTGATCGGCTGCGGACGGCTGGGCAAAGCTGTGAGTCGTTTTATCACCACCGATGCCAACGGCTACAAACTGATCGCCGCCTTTGACGCTTCTGCAGACGAAGTCGGCCACACCATCAGCGGCATACCCATTCTGCACGTAGATGAGCTGGAGGCCTTTTGTCAGGAGCATCATCCCCAGGTGGCGGTGCTCTGTCTGCCCCGAGCCGGAGCAGAGCAGATCAGCGGGCGGCTGGTCGCTCTGGGCATCCAGGGCTTCTGGAACTTCTCCCACTACGATCTCTCGGTGCCCTACCCGGAAGTCCTGGTAGAAAATGTACACTTGGGCGATAGTCTCATGAGCCTGGGATACCGGCTGCGGAACCAGGATTGACCGCCCCCCCATTCAGCTCCGGTACGCCGGAGCTACTTATTATAGTAAAAACACAACACAGTAAGGAGAACCCATGGCAAAGCTCTATTTCCGCTACGGCGCAATGAACAGCGGTAAGTCCACCGCACTGATGCAGGTGGCCCATAACTATGAGGAACAGGGGATGCGGGTGCTGATCCTGAAACCCCGGGTGGACACCAAAGGCGGAGATGAGCTGGTCAGCCGCCTGGGGGTGCGCCGCAAGGTCGATTGTCTGATCCCCCCGGAGATGGATGTATTTGAGGTGGTGCGGGCAGCAGCCGCAGATGGGCCGCTGGCCTGTGTGCTCTGCGACGAGAGTCAGTTCTTTACCGCTGCACAGGCTGAGCAGCTGTTTGCTGTGACGGTGGAGCTGAATGTCCCGGTGATCTGCTACGGCCTGCGCACCGATTTTTCCCTCAAGGGCTTCGCAGGCTCTACCCGTCTGCTGGAGCTGGCCCACACGGTGGAAGAGATGAAGACCATCTGCACCTGCGGCCGCAAGGCCCTGTGCAATGCCCGCAAGGTGAACGGAGCGTTTATCTTTGAGGGGGAGCAGGTCGCCATCGATATGCAGAACGACGTGCAGTACGTCAGTATGTGTCCCCAGTGTTATTTCCGCGCTCGGCGGGAGTTTTTTGCCCGGCAGACTGGTCCGGACAAAAATGCCTGAGCCCTTCCCCCCTCTGTTGATGCAAAGCGCCGCGATTTTCGCGGCGCTCTTTTTTTGCGCTATTGATATATCAATTTGCGCAACTGATATATTAGTAAATCCGGAAATATTTTCCACACAACTTTTCGGGCAGTTTGTAACGTTATTCGCCATAAATGGCAAAAGCGACGTTTTTCTTCATAAATCTTTCACCAAACCGGGCTTTTCCCTTGGTTTTCTGTGCAATTCAGCGAAGTATACATGTTGCACAGTTTTTTGGTGGAAGTTTATCCATTTCATCAAAGACGTCAATTTACGCAGGACAAGTACAGCAATATTTGTTCGTTTTTTATTTCTAAACTACAATTTGTGTCTTTCTTTTTGGACGGCCATTTGATATCATAATTGTATACAACGGATGCTTTGCAGAGGGCATCCAAAATCATTTGCACGATGTTTTCTTGAACTAGGAGGAGAACAAAAATGAGCAAGGCAATTTCTCGTCGTGACTTCATCAAGGTCACCGGCGCTGTGGGCGCTGCTGGTCTGCTGGCTGCTTGCGGCGGCAACAGCTCCAGCTCCACTGCTGCATCTTCCACCGCTTCTTCCGCTTCTTCCGCTGCTTCTGTGGCTGGTCCTTCCAACGAGGCTGTCACCCTGACCATGAGCTGGTGGGGCGGCGACGGCCGGCACAACGCTTACCAGGAGGCTGCCAAGGCTTTCTCCGCAGCCAACTCCAACATCACTGTTGAGCCCACCTTTGCAGCATGGTCCGGCTGGGAGGACACCATGTCCACCAAGTTTGCAGGCGGCGTTGCTGAGGATGTCTGCCAGATCAACTGGAACTGGCTGTACAACTACTCCGCTAATGCTCAGACCTTCATCGATCTGAACACCGTGTCCGATTATCTGGATCTGACCCAGTGGGACGAGGCTCCCATGAGCGCCTGCAATGTGGGCGGCGCTCAGCAGTGCGTGCCCATCTCCATGACCGGCCGTATCTTCTACTGGAACATGACTCCGTTCAATAAGGCTGGCATCACCGAGTACCCCAAGACTCTGGATGATCTGCTGGCTGCCGGCAAGGCATTCAAGGAGAAGCTGGGCGAGGATTACTACCCCCTGCACCTGGGCGCTTACGACCGTATGATCATGATGGTCTTCTATCTGGAGTCCGTCTACGGCAAGGCTTGGGCAGACCCCGAGACCTCTACCCTGAACTACACCGCTGAGGAGATCGCCGAGGGCATCGACTTCATCCGCAAGCTGGTGGCCGAGCACGTCGTTATGCCGCTGCCCACCTACTACGGCTCCAACGGCGATAACGCTGCTACTCAGTCCAACGAGTGGATCACCGGCAAGATGGGCGGCATCCTCGAGTGGGATTCCGGCGCTCTGAAGTATCTGGATGCTCTGGACGAGGAGAACAAGCCTGGCTTTACCGTGGGCGACGAGATCAAGTTCGGCGACTACAACGGCGGCTTCTCCAAGGTGTCCATGGGTATGGCCATCACCAAGACCTGCAAGAACCCCGCTGAGGCTGCTATGCTGGTGAATTTCCTGTGGAACGGCGAGGGCGCTGCCATCATGGGTTCTGAGTGCGGCATCCCTGCTTCCAAGGCTGGTCTGGCTGCTGCCCAGGCTGCTGGTGCTATCAACGAGATCACCGCTGAGGCAAACGGCAAGGTCATGGCCTTTGTCGGCTTCCCGCTGGATCCCCTGTTCGAGTCCAACGACCTGAAGGCTACCGGCACCGGCGTCTATCAGGAAGTGTTCGACACCGTTGACTACGACAACGCTGCCGGCGCAGATGTTGTGGATATCCTGCTGGATGGCATGGAGTCTGTTGGCTACACCATCGCCTAAGGTTTTGCACATTCTGACAAGCTCCTGATACGTTTCTGAACTGGAGGGGGGCATCCATCTATCTTTGGCTGGATGCTCCCTTTTTATCGGAAAAATGATGACAAAATTTTGTCTAAATCATTGCCGCTCTGTGGCCATCCCTCTCAGGTATGTTTGTCTCCCCTCACAAAAACCGAAAAAGGAGGAATCCCCGGATGAAAAAAAGCAAAGCGCCTTCTCTTGGGCGTACCCCGTTCCAGAAATTCTGCGACAAGTGGCAGGGTCTTTTCTACCTGGTGCCCTGGATCATCGGCTTTGTGGTCTTCAAGGCAGTTCCTTTCGGTCAGTCGCTGTATTACAGCTTTACTGACATGAACTTCTTCAGCGGTATCTCTGAGTATGGCATCATGAACTATGTGGATGCTTTCTCGAATACCAAGATCACCAAGGCTTTGATCACCACCTTCCAGTATTCGTTTATTACTGTTCCGCTGAAGCTGATCTTTGCGCTGTTCATTGCTTATATCCTGAACTTCAGGATCGCCTGCGTCAACATCTTCCGTACCGTATACTACATCCCGTCTATTTTGGGCGGTTCGGTGGCCATCGCTGTGCTGTGGAAGGCTGTCTTCCGCGATGACGGTCTGGTCAACACCCTGATCCGTATGATCACCTTCGGTCACTTCCAGGGTCCCTCCTGGCTGTCTGACCCCAACTACGCCCTGTGGATCATCTGCTTCCTGCGCATTTGGCAGTTCGGCTCGGCCATGGTGCTGTTCCTGGCTGCGCTGAAGGGCGTACCCGCAGACCTGTACGAGGCCGCTACCATTGACGGTGCCGGCAAGTGGCGCCAGTTCTTCTCCATCACGGTGCCCATGATCACCCCCATCATCTTCTACAACCTGGTCACCCAGATCTGCCAGGCATTCCAGGAGTTCAACGGCCCCTTCATCATCACCAACGGCGGCCCCCGTGGTTCCACCACGCTGATCTCCATCCTGGTTTACAACTACGCCTTCAAGTCGAACGAAATGGGTATGGCCTCGGCTCTGGCATGGATCATGTTCGTCATCGTCTGCATCCTGACGATCATCGCCTTCACCAGCCAGAAGAAGTGGGTCTACTACTCGGATGAAAGGTAAGGTGTGACAGTATGGGAATGAAAGCATCCAACGCCATTGCGACGTTTTTCAAGTACGTCGTGCTGATCCTTGTGGGCCTCATCATGATCTATCCCCTGCTGTGGATGATCAGTGCTACTTTCAAGGACAACAGCGAGATCTTTGCAGGCATCGGCCTGTGGATCCAGAACCCCACCCTGGAGGGCTATAAGAACGCGCTGAATAACTTCGGCGGTTCCATCAACATCCTGCAGGCCATGCTGAACACCTATTCTTATGTTCTGCCCAAGGTCATCTGCACGGTCGTCTCCTCCTGCATTGCAGCTTACGGCTTCGGCCGCTTCAACTTCCCCGGGCGGAAGATCCTGTTCAGCATCATGCTGGCCACCCTGTTCCTGCCCCAGGTCGTGCTGAACGTGCCCCAGTTTTTGCTGTACACCAAGTTCGGCTGGGTCAACAGCCCCTTCTATCTGGCCATCTGGTTCCACACCCTCTTTGCTACCGAGACCTACTTTGTCTACCAGCTGGTCCAGTTCATGCGCAACGTCCCCCGGGACCTGGACGAGGCTGCCTCCATCGACGGCTGCTCCTCCTTCCAGACCCTGTACAAGGTGATCGTGCCCATGTTGATGCCCGCTCTGGTGTCCTGTGCGCTGTTCCAGTTCATGTGGAGCTGCAACGACTTTATGGGCCCGCTGCTGTACGTGCAGACCCCCGCCAAGTACCCCATGTCTCTGTTCGTCAAGCTGTCCATGGATGGTGACACCGGCTTTGCGTGGAACCGCATCCTGGCGCTGTCCCTGATCTCCATCCTGCCGCAGCTGATCGTTTTCTTCTGTGCACAGGATCAGTTCGTGGAAGGCATCTCTGCCGGTGCAGTCAAGGGCTAAGCCCCTGCCGCTGACATAAGCCAGCCACGACGATAACAATGCCCCCTGTGCCATATCCCGTAAATGTGGCACAGGGGGCGTTTTGTTTTGAATGGCAGCCGGATCATTTGCGAAAGCCTTTGCGGTACTGCAGCGGGCCTACGCCCAGCAGCTCCCGGAACACCCGGCGGAAATGTGCAGCGGTCAAAAAACCGGTCTGTTCTGCCACTGCGGTAATGCTCAGCTCTGTTGTCTCCAGCAGACGCTGCGCCGCCTCGATGCGGCGGGCATTGATGAAATCCACAATGGATTGTCCGGTCACCCGCCGGAACAGGCGGCTGAGATAGTAAGGGGAAAGGTAAAACTGCGCTGCCACCTCCGAGAGGGAGAGCTTTTGCTGGTAATGATCGGTGAGGTATGCGCAGATCTGATCCACCGTCTCGTTATGGGGGCGGCTCATGCTGCCGCCCTGGGCCAGATACTCTTTCTGGGCATATTGGAGCAGCAGCCCCAGATACCACAGCACCGGGCTCTCCGGGTCCTCCATCTC
>OKSP01000434.1_pt1 | contig 24787 bp, 10 predicted proteins | sample 2434041 | NCBI WGS metagenome assembly OKSP01 (sample SAMEA3879593, study PRJEB24766) | human gut metagenome | biome: human-associated habitat; feature: feces | place: USA | collected 1985/1987
CCGCCTCTATCGCAGGCAGCCAATGGCCGATGGGCAGAACCGTCACTTACCGGATTTCGACGTCGAGCATCGTAATCACTCCGACTTTTACCGTGACGGCTCCGGCCGATTTTACCTATGCCGGAGGCAGCAAAAATTATTCGGTGACCAGCTATGCCGCCGTTTCCCGTCCGGGCGATGCTACGCGAACCGTTCCGGTGGCCTGGACCGCCGAATTTGTCGAGGATGACGGCAGCGGGGGCTACAACGTGATCGCCCGTCCGGAATGGCTCACAGCTTTTACCGCGAGCGGCAACGGCGGTACGTCGGCCACGTCGTTCTCGGCTACGATTGCGGCCCAAACGGGTGTCACTTCCAATCCGCATAACGAAACTTTGAAAACGGCATCTTCTGTCAGCGGCACGTACGATCTTTCGACCTCCGGCGGCACGACCGCGATGCAGACCGCCAACTGTTACGTCATCAACGCCCCGGGACAGTACTCCCTGCCGTTGGTCTATGGTAACGCTATCAAGGACGGCGGTACGAACGCTTCGGCCTACACTTCGCAGTCCAGCGGAACATACGTATTGAAGACCTTCGTAAACCATCTCGATGCGGCTATCACCGATCCCTATATCTATAACAATGCGGGGTGTACGCCCCTGGATGCCGTACTCGTTTGGCAGGACGAGGAAAATCTGGTGACGAATGTCCGGCTTTCGTCCGACAAGCACAGCCTGACCTTCGACGTGCCGCAAGCGACGATCAAGCAGGGCAACGCTATCGTGGCCGTGCGCGACGCGGACAGCCGTATCATGTGGAGCTGGCATATCTGGGTGACGGACTTCGTGCCGGGGCTTGCGCCGACCGTGGAAGAGCGTTACGATCCTGTGAAGACGCCGCTGGATAAAGTCGTGACCAATTATCAGGGGGTAAAATATACTTTCATGGGTGTCAATATCGGCTGGTGCGATGGGGAAAACATCACCTACGACGCCCGCAGCGTGAAGGTTCGCTTCACGCAGGCGGAGACCGGTGCCATGCAGGTCATAACGCTCACCCAGGCATCGCATTCGGTCGTAAATTCCGATAACCAGCCTTATTTCCAGTTCGGACGCAAGGACCCGATGTTGGCCGGTATTCGCAACGCTTCCGGCTCCACAGTCGATAAGGGCTGCTATTCCGACGGCTATGCGTTCGACAAATCGGGAACCGGCAAGGTCGCCATCGGCGTTTCCATCCAGCATCCGCATATATTCTACAATTACGGCAGTTTATCGCCCTACGATTGGTGCGCCACGTCCTATTCCAATCTTTGGAGCGCCGACAATACGGTGACGACGGCTAACGACAATGCGGTGGTTAAGACGATTTACGATCCTTCGCCCGTCGGCTACCATCTGCCTTCGTCGAACGCCTTTACGGGCTTTACGTATAACGGCAGCAATGTTTCCGGGTCTTCTTACTTCGGCTCCCGATTCAATTCGCCCTATACCTCCACCACCGATTTTACCGATAATTTCGGTTGGGAGTTTTATTGTAACAAGATGACGGGCGAGGGGAGCTACGACACTGCGGGCGGTACGATCTTCTTTCCGGCTTCGGGCTATCGCAACTACTCGACGGGCGCGATGCACAGCGTCGGCAGCTACGGCTACTTCTGGTCGGCCGTGCCGAACTCGACGTACAACGGCCGTTACCTGTACTTCAGCTCGTCGAGCATCAACCCGCTGAACTACAACCTCCGCTCCTACGGCTTCGCGGTGCGTCCCGTCCAAGAATAGGCGCGAAGCGACCATCCGATTCATTGGATTGATTTCCTGCTGTTCGCAGCCGCAGGGTTTTATCCTTCGGATCACGCTGCACCGCAGCAATATCACCTTTCTGCATGGGTTTACGATTGTGGAAAAACGGACGTTTCGGGGAGATGCTCCGATTTTGAAGATATGAAATGACGGGAAATCCGGACAGACCGGCTTTGCGGAGGCGCATCGATGCAGGCCGGCTCTTTTCGGGTTTCTTATTAAATCCCAGCGGTATCCGCCGGGATTTTCTTATGCAGGACGATGGGATCAAACAGGTGGGCCTTAAAATAATTCATATTATCGCTATTTGAATACCAATAGATAAATTACGCGATTCTTCTCAATAGAAATTTTTTGTAAGTTAAAATTTTCTTACATTTGTGATATAAAGATATGGATATTCAAATAGACTATACTTCAAAATTCATTTTTAGAATGATCCACTATTCCAATTTGGAATTCATTCTAAAACATGGATTGTACACTAAGAATAGTCGTATGAAAGATCCTGAATATATCAATATCGGGGATATTCAGTTAATCGAACAGCGACAAAATTTTCATGTTCGAATTGATCCTCCGGGCGGGGATTTAGGGGATTATATTCCGTTTTATTTCGGAGGCCATTCTCCGATGTTATTGAATATTAAAACAGGGTATCGGGGTATCCGAAAAAGACCGCAGGACGAATTGATTTATATCGTTTGTCGTATTAAGGATATTGTTGCGCAATGTCCTGCATGGTGCTTTACCGATGGACATGCAAAGAATAAACTTACTGAATTTTATAATGACATCAAGGATTTGACCCATGTGGATTGGGAAGTCGTCTGCACGCAATTTTGGGGGAATGATGAAGCCAATATGGATCGGATGCGGAGAAAACAGGCCGAATTTTTGGTGAAAGACTGTGTGCCGGTTTCGTGTGTCGCCGGAATTATTGTCAAAACGGCAGACCGTGAAGCATATGTAAAAACAATTTTATCTCGTTTATCCATTGAGATACCGATATACGTTGATAGCAAAAATAACTATTTTTATCCATGATACATTATGTGACAGGTAATTTGTTGGCTGCTTCCGACGAAGCTTTGATCAATACCGTTAATACCGTTGGTGTTATGGGTAAAGGAATCGCCTTGCAATTCAAGGATAGGTATCCTTATAATTTTCAAGTATATCAACAAGCGTGTAAAGAGGGCAGCATTTTCCCAGGCAAATTGTTGGTAACACGAGACAGTAACCTTTCGACCGATTCTAAATGGATAATTAATTTCCCGACGAAAAAGGACTGGAAGCATCGTTCCAAATATGAATATATTGAAGAAGGACTGAAAGATTTGGTGCGGGTTCTTGATCAATATAGGATAAAAAGTATCGCTATTCCTCCTCTTGGATGCGGCAACGGTGGATTGGATTGGAGCAAGGTGAAAGAGTTGATGGAAAAGTATCTCGGGGAATTAAATGTGGATATTCATATCTATCAGCCGAACGAAGCCGTCAGCGAATTGTTGAAGCAGGAAACGAATTGTCGGGAGGCAAAATTAACTCCGGCGAGAGCCATGTTGCTGTACGCTCTGTTTTATTATGAATCGTTAGGAGAAAACAGCAGTTTATTCGTCGCAAATAAATTAGCATATTTTATGCAATTGCTGGGTGAACCTTCATTTGGCAAACTGAAATTCGTTGCAGGACATTATGGCCCCTATTGCACTCAGGTCGGATATATTCTGCACGACATTAACGGGAAATATATCAAAGGTCTCGAACAGATGAAGATCGGAGCTTTCGATTCTTTGGAGTTGCAATATAGCACGATGAAGGAAGTTAGCGAATATGTGAAAACAAAGTTGAAGTCGGAACAGGTTGATCGTTTGAAATTATTGATAAAATTGATCTCTGGATTTCAATCGGCTTTGTCTCTGGAAATTCTCGCGTCTGTTGCGTATGTTCGGAAAGAAAATACTTATATTGACTTGGCGCAAACCATTACACAGATTCAAAATTGGTCTCCTCGAAAAAAACATTTGTTCAAAGAGAAGTATATTCAAATAGCTTATTCTTATTTAGAAGATTTTTCCAAAGGACGAGATTGTCTATTTAGGACTGTAAAGTAAAATAGCAAATTGACGTTTATGAATAAAGAATCCCGATAAGTATTTATCGGGATTCTTTTACTTGGTTTGTCCGATAATCTTTTAGCTGCAATGCACTCTATGCTCATAATTTTTCATAGTATTGCGGCCAACTTCCGAATCTGTTGCAATCGAGCCGTCAGTTTACTGTCTTTGCGAGCTGTTTGCATATTGTATCGAGTCTGCATATTGGTAAGCATTTCGGCTTCGATTCCCAATGCAGCCTCGAAATACAAGGCCATAGTTTCGGTTACAGGGCGTTTCGCGTTCAGAATTTCATTGAGCATCGTATAGGAAATACCTATCTGTTCGGCCAATTTTTTCTGCGAGATGCCTCTGTATTCGATCTCCTCCTTCAGTATTTCTCCCGGATGCGTAGGAGTGTATGGATAACCTAAATTTCCCATAGCAATTATTTATAGTGGTTCGACAACTCAATAATATTGCAAATCGTTATTTGCTCTTTCCCGTCGGCTTCGTGCGAAACCAAAAATTCAATCCGATACTGGTCATTCACTCTGATTGAGGAAATACCTTCTTTATTTCCAGTCAGTACCTCGTACCCCAATGAATGTAACTGATAAAGAGCTTCGATACAACTTGCATCGTTAAGAATATCTATACGTTGCTTGTAGCGTTTAACTATTGTCGGTTGGTAACGGTGTTTTTTATCTTTACACTTTCCTTCGTAGTATAATTCCGATAGATACTCTTTTTGGAATTTTACAATCATTATTGCTGATTTTTACATTGCAAAGATAGTGCTTATTTTCAAAAATTCGCTAAAAAAGTGAATTTATTTTTGGCAGATATGTTAATTGGCATCCATATACCGTTGCATCATGGCCATAGCGTTCGAGTCGGCGTTCTGTTGTGCCGCCTGTTGCAACTGCGTAAGGGCTTCGGGGTCGATTTGACCGGCTGCGGCCTGTTCGTTGAAAGACTTGACCTCGGCGAGTAGTTTGTCGGCCCCCGGCAGCGAGCAGTTATTGAGGAATATTTCGAGCGGTATGCGGCCGCTTTCGAGCAGTTTCATCAATAGGTCGTCGGTCATTTGCCGGAATACGGGCGTATCGTTCGATTTTGCGGCCGTGAGGTTAAAATCTTCGATTTTCTGCGCCATTTCCGGCTCGTAGAATTTCGCCATCTCTCCGGCGGTTTTACCATTGGTGCCGATGTATCGACGGGTCGTGTAGTATTGCATGAGGACTTTAAGCAGTTTTTCGTCGCGTTCCTCGCAGAACATATTGTAATTCTCGAACAGCACGACGAAATTCATCATCGAGTTTTGTGCTTGCTGGGCGTAGAGACTCGACGGCGTATTGGCTCGCGGAACTTGCCCCTGTACCGCTCCGTTCAGTCCGCTGATTTGCTGCATGATGTTCATTTCCTGCGCGAACATTTCCCATGCTCCGATATTGGTGCCGTTCATGGATATTTGCTTCGGGAGTTTGTCGTAGGCCCCTTTTTTGATAAGAATGACGCCGTTCGTTTTGACGTATTCGCGTGCGAAATCCCGAATGTCCATATCGTCGGGTATGCACTCCTGCGGAACCATCAACAGCCCTTTTGCCGAGGCTCCGATGATGAAATCCAAAAGGGTCAATAGCCGGTTGATATAGCGCTGAATGTCTATTACGTCCGATAATACGGCTTTGAACCGTCCGTCGATTACGGGCATGGCCGCAAGCACGTAGGGGTGTTCTTCGTGTGCATAGGGACTTTCGGTCTCTTTGATGCAGTAGCCGTTCGGCGTAAGGTATTTCACCCGCCAATAATATTCGTACTGTTCACGGGCGTAGATGAGTTTCACTGTGTCTGGGGCGATCCCTGCGGCCATACCTTGCTCGATGCGCGAGGCGTTGATCGCTTCGACTTCTTGCATCGTGAGTTCGGTGTATATCTCCTCCGTTCCGTCGGCGTAGTCATGTATGTATAGTACCCAGCGGCCGAGGCGTTCCCACACCTCGATAACGCGGTATTTGCCGAGGTCGTTCGTGTATAGGAAATTCAGATTTTGAAGCCGTGAGGCGTGATTTTCATAGAGGTTTTCCAGCTTTGTATGGTCGTGGCAGATGCCATAAATTTCGCGTAATGCCTGCACGTCTTCACGGCATGTGGCGAAGTTGCGCACCAAATCGTCGAACGTGTAGTCGTGCAGCTCTCCGATGCGGCGGATGTCTGTCAGTCGCGGATCTTCGATGTCGGCATTGAAAAATAGCCGGTTGATGTTCACGAGGTCGATTTTTCCGTCCGTGCGGTTCTTGGTACTCCAATAGCCGTAGCGTACCTTCGCGCAGGCTATCCCCGTCAGACAGAGTTCCTCAACAACGTTGATGTCTATTTTTCGGATTCTGTTGAGCTGGTGGCACGCTTGCAGGGCGTTGGTCAGCATTTCTCCGAGCGGCTGGTCGTCGCGACTGCGGGCATATACGACCGTTTGCGTGGGCGACGAAAGGAGTTGTCCGTGAATATTACGGATATATTGCTGGATATAGTTGTGTTTGAGCGGCACTTTCCCGCTGCGGGAGATCAGCGCATCTTCGCGGATCGTCCGGTGCGGATGGTCGGGGTCGGGTACCGTGTCGCTCCATTGGTCGCCGTTCTTGTATCGCAGATTCCGGGAGTGCTCTTTGCGCAGGTAGTCCATTGCGTCCCAATCCCGCGCACAACACCACAGGAGCGTTAGATTGTCGTCGGCGTAGCGCATCGTGCCTTGCTCCCATTCGCGGCGTGTTCGAGCGACGCTTTTATCCGTTTGGGCCAACAGTTTCAACCGCCGGGTATCAATATTCCGTAACATGGTCGTCCTCGTTTAATGCGTTCATCATCGTTTCGTTCAATTCTTCTTGTAATCGGTCATAAGCTGCGGTATTGGGACGCGTATCGGCAAGTATCGCCCGCAGCTTGTTCACCGCCGTTTGGTGTGCCTTGAAAATTGCGATACGTTGCAGATTCCGTTGTACGGCAGGATCGGTGCGGTCGAGTGCCGGCCCCATGCGTTTATATTTGGCTTCGATATTCGTCAGACGGTCGCGGAGGGTGTAATACCGTTCGGCTGGATTTTCGGGGCGTGCCGTTCCATAGAAGCGATTTATTACGGGCAGATCGCGGCTGCTGATTTCTTCTCCGGTGAATAGCGCCTGCGAGGTGTGCACCATGTCTTTGATGAACTTACCCATTCCGCCGCCGTAATAGGTCAATACGTGTTCGACGTGCGAGGGGTTGTACTCGAAGATACCCCGCAGCAGCGGGTCGATTTCTCCGTTCTTGCGTAGTCCGGCCGGTGTGTTCTCATCGCCGCCGCCTAACCTGTTGATCCCTCGACAGAGGTAATAAATCGCTTTGTTTACGTTTCTCAGTCCCATTTCCGAGAGCGGATAGTTTGCCGTCGTCGAGTAGCTGCGGCGTCCGACAGGATAACCGAACGCATCCTCTCCGGCATACCAGATGTCGTACCACGGCGTCAAAGCCGTAGGAATCAGTACACGTGTCGCATCTCCTTTGGATGAGGGCGAAGCTACGGGCGAGAAGTCCTCATAGAGCATCGTAAGCATCATGCGTGCGGCATCTTCGGAGCCGAGTTTTCCTCGGTAAAGGTCATGCAAGGCAGTTCCTATGCCGAAGAAAGCCCGGAATCCCTGTGGAAGCGGAATCTTCAAGTAACCGCGCTTTCCCATGCCGGGGATGATGAGGTGGTTATGTCTTTCGTATTCCGTAACGGCCAGATCGCGGCCGTCGCCTCCGCTTCCGGCGAGGAAGAAATCAAGCAGCAGACTGTCGAGAAATCCAGCCGCCGTCAGCGTGGCAACAGCCTGTGCAAATCTTTTCCGGTTACGCATGGCGATTCGTGCGACCTGTGCCGCTCCCTGTACCGAAGCATTGAAAAAGACGTAGAACATGCCGAGCGGCCGGGTTGCCGTACCGCGACGGTTGAAATTCACCGTAACGTTTTTTGCATCGTCGATAGCCGTAAGGAGCGATTTTCCTTGTTCAAGCGATGTGGTGAAGGTCGCCAAACGGGATGTGTTTTCGGCAATGCGGGAGGCATTTTCCAGCGCGACGCCTATTGCTTGCATACCGCTTTTGCGGGCAGCATACGAGAGCCATACCCCGGCGCGTTCGCTGCGCTGCGTTGCTTTCAGCAGTTCACCTATACGCCCCGTGCGGAATGCAACGTAACGTTTGATCTCCTTTTCGGCCTCGGCGATGTCTTTACTATGTACGAACCCCGTTTCCCCGCCGTTTTCACGGAAATAGTCGTAAAGCGTGTCCATGACCCGTTCGCGGCCGAATTGCCGGATTAGTTCCTGCCGATCGGCGGTGTCGAGTACGTCGAGCGTCCCGGTTTCGGCGATGGTCAGCGGCTCGGCCTTGCCTCGCAGTTCGCGGGTGATTGCGGCCATACTTGCAGGGATGTTACGCACGAATCCTTCGAGATTCCCGCCTTTGTCGATGGCGTGTACCAGCGCGGCGTGCTGCACGTCGCGCAGGAAATTCGCTGCGACAAACGCCGGATTTCGGGAGGTAAAAGCTCTTGCCAGCCAGCGTGTCGCGTTCCCGACCGTATCATCCAGCCATTTTGGAATCGCCAGCCGGTTATACTGGTTGATCGCGTTCGCCACGGCGGGATCGGCGAAGGTTATCACATAACGGATACCGTTCACGTAACATTCCACATTGCGCTGTCGTTCGTAAGAATGTCCCAAGTGTCCTTCGTGCTCGAAACGACTGCCCGATTCGGCTTCGCGGACAATGTTGAACCGTTCGGTCTCCTCGATACGGTTATACAGGTAGTCGGCCAGTTCATCATCGTGTGCTTGAAGTGCCGCGTTCATCTCCTTTTTCAGCCGGGCGATCTCCTTACGTGCCGCCTTCGATAGTTCGATGTCCTCGACGGCGGGGTCTATGGTCGTCGTAACCCATCTGTTGCCGATGCCTTTTGCCAACCAGACCTTATCGACGCGGAACAAGTCTTCCGAATTGCGGCTGTTGTTCTGCACCAACCGTAAGGCCGACTGCCTCGCCCTGTTGGTTTTGGCGGCGATGATCGCTCCGATACCGATATTCACCATTTGAGCGATCGGATTGCGGGGCTTTGCGATACGTCCTTCGGCTTCGTGCAGCACTTTCCGTAAGGGGCGCGGCCCCGCACTGTCGTCGATGAAGTCGTACACGTCGGCCGCATCGAAAGCCACCGGCTCGCCTTTCTGGTCGCGGTAGTTGTAATCATAATCCCGTAAGGGTACATAGTAGTCCCAGCCGTGCCCCTTTATCAACTTGCGGTGTTCGGGGGCTAACATTCCGTCCTCGACGAGGATTTCCAGCACGCGGTCGTTAGCCGCATTGATTCGCTGCCATAATCGCTGTGTCGGAATCTCTCCGGCCCGGCGGCGGAAATCTGCGACGATACTTCGGGCCAGCGTTTCGTTCCACGCATCGCGCGGGTCGAGGGATAGGGCCGCAATCCCCGTTGCCTGCCGTTCGAGCGACGATTCGGCCGTGATGTAGTCGATGATGTGTGTTTCCGTCATGCCTGTTTCACGGGCTATGGCTGCGATTTGGTCGAGTATGGGGTCTAAATACTCTTTCGTGTATTTGTCGATTGCGACTTTGGCGATGCTTGTCAAGTGGTTCAAATGTTTGTGTATGTCCGTGAGGTCGTCGATGCTGCCTCCGCGCCGCACGACTTCTTCCTGTAATCTTTCGACGGGTAAAGTGCTATCTATGAACCGGAGTTGCTGACGGCTTTTCCAATTCCGCTTGTCGTAAATCACAGTCGGTTCGATTCCGGCCGGCGGAGCCATTTCGGGCTGTGCCCGTTTCTTTTTAAGCAATTCTTCGACATACTCGCTCGCATATTTGAAATTCTCCGGTAGAGGTCGTTCGCTTTTCATCGTGCGTCGCCGCAACGGAGTGCGGTAGTTGTCGGAGAGGACGAAATCGAGGTGTTTGCGCATGGAGCGCACGATTTGCTCTTTCGTCTCTTGGGGTAAGGTTTTCACCAGTTCGTCGATGATGCTGCGATAGCTTTCTTGATCGGTGAGCTTTTGGAGGTCGAATAATGCGAGGTATTTGCGCATGGCCTTCAAACGATCATTGCCCATGCGGTCAATGATGGCTCGGCCCATGTCATCAAGCAGTCCATATACACGCATAGCGAAGTCATCGGCATTATGTTCGCCGAGTAAAACTCCGGTGATATGATGCTCGCGGATGTAGCGTTCGATGCTATACCGTTCGATATTTTCAGGTGTAGCGTCGTCGAATATCGCACGGTAACGCACGTTTTCAGAACGACCGAAAAGCTGTTTACGGATGCGTCGTTCGGTCGCTGTTGCGGCGACGGCTTCGGCGGCCGTGCGTGTTTTTTGCAGGCGGTGTTTCGACAACCACAACAAATAAGCGATGTCGCGGTCGCCGATACGCAGCGGAAGTCGCAATATGTCGCGTAGCAGCGAGCGGATACGGCCGATGATCCGGGCAAAGCGGCTCGGCGTGATGTCGCCTTCCGCCAAATGTGCGAGGTATTCTTCCGTTGCCAGACGGCGGGTATTTGCCTGGCGGTGCTTGGCGCCGGAGGATTGGTGCTCCTGCTCGCGGGCAATGTCGGCCACACGGCTGCGCCCTTCGGTATCGAGACCATTGTAAACCTTATCGAGAAAGTCGCCGAAACGGTCGCCCATCAGCGAGCGTAAGCCCATGTGTCCGACAATTTCATGCAATACGGTCGCTTCGGCATCGGCGAGTGTCGTAATATTGGGCAGGACAATGAACGTTTGTCCCGTTTGCGGGTCGTAAAAACCTTTTGAGTGTCGTTTACGACGTTGCACGAGCGGGTCGGAATCGGTAATTGCATCGAGGTCGTCGATAATCTCGACCGGAGTGTTCAGCGTGCGGGCGATCCGGCGAACGCGGCGAGCCAACTCCGCATCGCTTGCCGGGGCGTCGGAACCGAACGGATTGCCACCGTCGCGGAAGCGGAGGCCGTTTCCTGCATTGTCGTCAATCAATTCGTCAGGGTCGATGTCTATGGTTGCGGTTCCGGACTTGTCGGTTTCCTCCTGTGCTTCGATCGCTGCCAGTTCCACTTTCATCTGCTCTTCCAGCTCGGCGATGCGTTCTTCTGCCGCCTCCAACTCTGCTTGTTTGGGAAATCCATTGCCGACCTGCGTCTGTAAATATTCGATGGCTTGTTGTGCCGTTTCCATTCCGAGCTGCCGCTTCTGTATTTCGGCGTCGTACTCCTCACCGGAGAGCACTTTTTCGACTTGGCTGATGACGTTAATCATCTTAGCTCCGGCTTCGCCTTGCAGGTCGCGCCATTCGTTGCATTGGTAATAAATCGTGCGGTTGATGCGCTCCTTTTCATTGGAAAGGTAATTCCGTCGTAAAACAATTATAATGTCGAACTCTTTGCCGTTGATTCCGATGCGGAGTGTCATGTCCGATTGTGTACGGTCGGGTGATTGGCGGAGGGCATCCGCTTCGGCTTCGATGCGTTTCGAGAGCGGAACGAACAGGTCTTCGATTTTTTCCGGCTCGGAGGCTTTGAGTTTTCCCACTTCCACCGATACCACTTTATCGTCCGGAAACAGGCTTCGCAGGAAATCTTTTTTCTTACGGATTTGAGCAATTATTTGCGGGGTTGTTTGAAGGACGTTTTGCAGTCGTTTGAGTTCATGTGCGACGTATATTTGATGTTGATTGTAGTAGTCGCGTGCGTTTCTCAGCTTGCGTAGTTTATTCTGTTCGAGCGACAGGGCGAGCGCCGCAGCGCTGCCGGAGAGTGAGGCCATCATCTGCCCGAAATTCGTGCTGTCGCTGCTGTCGGTTTCGGGTTCTTCGAGCGAGCGTTCCGTAACCTCGCCCTTCATTGCCTGCTTAATGAACGATTCCTTGATTTTCAGCCGTTGGTAGCCCGTAACATCAAGCGTTTGTTTTACTCCGAGGCGCAGAATACGCACGGGTTTGTCCATTTGCAGGTGCAGATTGCCCTGCCGCACAATGCGGCCGATGCGTTGCAGGTAGTCCATAGGACGTATGGGTACGTCCAGATTGACGAGCATGTGCAGACGCTCCTGCATATTTACTCCGATACCTAATTTCTCGGTCGTGCCGAGTACGATCCGTACTTCGCCGTTGTTTATTTGCTTGTAGAGCGCCTCGCGTTTCGCGTCCGTTATGTAGTCGTGGATGATAGCGACCTGCTGGGCCGGTATGCCGGCGTCGATGAATTTACGCTTCATATCCACGAAAAGATTGAAGCTGTGGTCGCGGCTTTGGTAGGCGTCGCAGAAAACAGCAACGGTGCCGTTGTAATCGGCCGTTGCTTTCAAATCTTCTACGACTTCGCGCACGGCATGATTGACTTTGCTGTTGGGATCGTCCGGTAGAGCGGGATTAACCAGCCGCACGTCGATTGCCGCACGTTTGGCCAGTCCGAACATGACCAGCGGGATATGGGAGTTACGACGTTTTTCCTTACCGGACATAGCGTCGTATTGAGTCAGTATTTCCCGTATGCTGCGCATGATTGCCCGCAGCGCAGGCGTTTGGTCGAGCAGTATATCCTTCGGTTTGCCTCCCTCAATGCGCGGCGTTCCTACACCTTCGCGCAGATCCGGTACATCCTCCGTGAGTACGGTGTGCGCGACTTTCTTCCAGATCGCCAGCAGTTCCGGCACGTTGGAGTAACTGGCGAAGCGTTCGACTACGCGGAATTTGCCGTTTGTGGCAAACTCGGCCGATTCCTCGATATTTCCGAAATTGTTCGCAAAGGAATCGAAATCGGCGATCTCGTACTGTTCAAGTTCGTGTTTGGGCAGCAGATAGCGCAGGAACGTCCACATCTCGGCCATTGTATTGGATATGGGTGTTCCGGTGGCGAATACGACGTTTTTGTTCTGTTTATTTGCCAGAATATAAGATGTTTTCAGCCTCATGCTCTGCGCCCGTTGCGACGCCGCAGGGTCTATACCTTTGATATTTTGCAGGTTGGTGGTAAAACCGAGCTTCTTGTAGGCATGTGCTTCATCTACCAGCAAAGCGTCGATTCCCAACTGTTCAAAGGTCATCGTCTCGTCCGTGCGGCGGTCGAGCAGACGTAATGCACGAGTACGGGCCTGTGCTTTGAGTTTTTCTTCCTCTTTGACTGTTTTATCCGTTATTTTCTTGTTTTCCAGTCCTTCGATCTGTTTCTTGATTGCATAAGCCTGCCGTTTGGCATTGTCCGGAGAATTGGCTTCGATTTCTTCGAGCTGTTGCATCTTCTCTGCGATCAGCGTGTCGATATATTCATTGACACGCTCCGGGGCATCCGGTATGGCATCCAGATAGCTGTGATAGAGTACGACAATATCCCAATCGTTATAGGCGATCTTTGCGAATAATTCCTGCCGCTGCGATGCCGTGAGGTCTTTTTCGGACGGAACGAGGACACGGGCGGCCGGATAGAGGGATTTTATTTCGGAGGCGAATTGGTTGAATGTCGAGCGTTGTACGACGATGCACGGCTTCTGGGCGATACCGAGCCGCCGCATCTCCATTGCCGTAGTTATGAGGGTCAGGGTTTTTCCCGTGCCGACTTCGTGTGCCAGCAGCGTTGCTCCTTGCAAACCTCGCATGACACCGATTTTCTGATGCTCGCGCGGCTTCTTCGTGTGTGTGGCGTTGGGAAAATAATCGAACGATGAAACGTCGATTTGTCTTTCGACGGTGCTGTTGAAGGTTCTGTTATATATTTCGACGAGCTTATCGGTCGTTGTTTTATCTTGTCCTTTAATCCATTGTTCGAATCGTTCTTCCAGCTCGGTCTGTTTCATGGCGGCCTGCGTCATCGCTTCGGGGTCTTTGACACGCTTTTCTTTCTGAGCCAAAGGGTCGTATTCGCTGCGACTGATGTAGGTCTGCGTCTTGTTCATCCGGTCGAGTGCGAGTTTGCTCCCCGGCGCTTGCGGAATCCCCATATTGGTATCGACCGTATTCCCTTCGTTCGAGATTTTGGCGATATACTTGTTGGCCGATGTTTTGGCGATATGGGCCGTTACGTTGAACGTCTCTTTGAAAAACTGTTCGTATAGGGCGATGGGTATCCATGTGCTGCCGAGCGATACTTTAATCAGCGGCAGCGGAATATCCATCGGAATAATTTTCACGAGCGCACGGATGTTGGCGTCGAACTGTCCGTTTTCATTGGCTTGCTCGGCCTGTTCGAGTTTCTCGCGGACATTTCCCGAGAGGTATTCGTTGCGCTCCTCATAAAGACCCGTTACCGGATTGACATAGATAAGTTCCTGTGCGAGCAGTTCTTTTTCTGTATCCTCTTGTGGTATGTGGAGCAATTCTGCGATATAGGGCATATCGAGCCGTCCGTAGCGGTAGAGCGATACGGCGATCGCGTCTTTCGGCGTGTCGGCTTTCAGTTCGCGTGTCGGTTCCAGCATCCGGCGAAAGAAGATGTCCGACCTTTGGATGTCATGTCGTTTCTTTCCGTCGGGAGTTACGATTTCCTTGTCGTTTTCGATGGCTGCGATGGAGGGAAAATCCACGTCGTCGCGCAGGAATGAAATACGCGTGTTTCTTGATAATGTCCCGTAACGACGGGTGAAGGTAGCGTAGGCGTCGTTAAGCTCGGCTCGCAGTTGCTCGATGTTCGGCAGATCATTGCGTTCGGCATCGAGCAGCTCTGTGATCGCACTTTTCAGCCGCAGGTAATCGCCTAACGCTTCGACTTTACTGCGGTTGCGGATTTTCAACGAGTTCCAGTCGGCGGGTACGGCTTGTCCGAACCGCACGATATATGGTTTTCCGTCGATGATCGTAAGTCCTCTCTCTTTTGTACTGTTGGGGGCCTCGACCGCTTGCGGTATTCGCTCCGTTGCGGGTGCCGGGGCCGATGTGTAGATATTTTCGGGGAGTGCGGATATGAAACTGTCGAGCGTGCGGGACTGGTCTATGTCGCTTGTGGGGACGCAGCGCTGTTCTGTGGGGCGTATTTCCACGCCACTTTCGAATCCGAAGCGCATCTGGCCGGCCATGAACTGCGGATTGTCGTGAAAATACTTGTTATAGTTCATGTGTGCCGTTGCTGCTTCGGTCTTTACCTTCCCGTTCGACAGTTTGATAATTCGTTCGTAGGGCGCCTCGCGTTCCGTAATGGTCGATTGCATATTTACGGCATAGGGTGCCGGCCCGGCTTCGTCGCGTTTGCGGACGATAATGATGTCGGCCGAGGTTTCGGTGCCGGCCGTATTTTTGAATGTACCGGTATTCAGACGGACTGCCCCGATGAAGTCTGCATTACCGTCGTTTACGACCCAATTCCGCAAATTTGCACTCCGATCGAGCGTTGCTGTCGAGGTAATGAATACGCCCAATCCGCCGGGTTTGAGCTTCCGGATGCTTTTGGCGATGAAATAGTCGTGAATCTCGAAACGTGAGGATAAATCGCGGTCGAACGTATCGTGTACTTTGAACGTTCCGAACGGTACATTGCTGATCACCAGCGAATAGCTGTTGTTAGGTATGCGCTGCTGCTCGAAACCTTCGATGTGGATATGCGCTTCGGGATAGAGCGCACGAAGGATGTGGCCGGACAGATCGTCGAGTTCGATTCCTGTCAAATCCGATTTCGACCGTATCGAAAGAGGCATCAGACCGAAAAAATGTCCGATGCCGGCCGATGGTTCGAGGATGCGGCCACCGTCGAATCCGAGGCGTTCCACCATATCCCATATCGACGATATGACTTCGGGTGGAGTATAAAATGCGGTGGTTGTGGATGCGCGTGCCGCTTCGTATTCATCGGCTGTCAGTAGTTCGCGCAGTTCGTTGTGGTAGGGATGGGCTATTTTGAAGATTGCTGGAATACCGCCCCAGCCGGAGAATTGCTCCAATACAGCTTTTTCTTCCGGGGTGGCTTCGCGGCCTTCGGCTTCGATTTCTTTAATGAGCCGGATTGCGGCGAGATTGGCTTTGATCTTGCCAACCTCGCCTCTCGGAGCGAGGTCGTGTCCTCGTTCGATTACATGGTTTTTGTACGAGGTGTTTTTTGCGACTTCGCTTTCTCCACCTTTTTCAACGTGGCGATGATCTCCCGCATCATTTTTTCGCTGATGGGTATTTGTTCCGGCTCCTCCGGACAGTAACACGGTCGGAGGAGTTGATAGTAATACTCGTCCACTACTACCGGATCTTCGTCCCGTTCGAGTGCTGCCTGCCGCCACCGCATCGCCCGTGTTACGGTCTGGTCTATCGAATCGAGCAATTCCGCCGGATTCTCCCGATACTGTTGCAACAGGCTTCTCGGCTGATAAAATGCCAGTTCCCAAAGCGCCGTCTTTGCGGCTTCCGTCTCCATAAGCGGGATAGTCTTTCTCGCTACTGTTTTCCCGTCGTTCATCGTTTCGTGTATTTTGATTCTCTTGTAATATATGGTCGAGCGTCTTGGCCGCTGTTATGTTGTCAAGATAAGCATTTAATTCTTTTTTTGCAAGTTCGGCCAGCTCGCCGACGGTAATATCTGCCGGGGCATAACGATTGTGTCCATTGGGTAAAAAGGTTTGTTCTTTGTTTCGCAGTCGCCATAATATTGGCTCTCCGAAGCCCATAATATCTTTTATTTTCAAGTTATTAGAATACCCGTATCGGTTGTCGTAGCTTTGTGGTGCGACGGGTACACTGACATAAATGCCCAAATCCGTTTCGGGTGCCCAAAGTGTAAACGAGCCGTCGCCGCCGGCCGGTGCTATATTGGTCTGGGCATAGATGGTTTTACCCTTGCGATCCGTTTCGTGCTCCCAGCCCAATTCATCGGCGAAAGCACGGCTGAATCGCTCCAAATCCTTGCGGAAGTTCTTTTCGGGGCGTAGATTGCCAGTCTCGTTTGTGTCTTTCTCGACAGCCCCCGTCATGTCGTATATTCCTGCCAATCGGTATTGTGCTCCCGTTCCTGTCGGCTGGGATGTTTTCTCGGCCTTGTCGAGATCGGCCATGTCGAACGCCTCCACCTGCTCGTAGCTGTCCATTTGCGCGGCATATTCCTCCATGCCGGGCATTTGGCGGGCGGCGGTGTAAATAGGTTTCAGATAGGGGCGGATCACGTCGCCCAGATCGGCGATCATCCGGCGGGAGAAGTCGGCGAATCGACGCGCTCCGGCCTCAACATGGTAAGCGGCCATTTGTGCACCTATGGAGAGTATTTCGGGGTCGAAGCCGGCGTTGAGTTGTCCGAGTTTCTCGCGCATCCGTCGTTTCAGTTCCTCGTATTGCTCAGTCGTTACCAATTTGTTCTGCGCCCCGTATTCGGGAGCTGTGCCGGCCGATGAAGCGGAATCGTCGGCTGTTTCCGATTGTTGTTTTTCCGCTGTCTGTCGGGCGTGTACCTCCTCTAATTCCGCATAGATGCTGTGTTGGAGCGGAAATACGGGTTTTCCTTCTTCTTGTTCTGCTGCCTTATTGATTTCCACCACTAACCGGATAGCGGCGTCTGCACTTTGTTCAGCCAATTTACGGATATGGTCGATGAATCGTTCGCGGGCTTCGTCATTTTGAACGATACTTTGTTTTTTATATCCCAGTCCCTCACGGGCCCTTGCCGAATAAAAACGGTACATATTATATGCCTTCGGAGAGTATGAATCTACCGGAACCAATGCCGCTTTATCAAATAGCGGATGTTGGATGGCGGGCTGTTCTTCCGATGTCGGGCGGGTGGCGTCGGATGTTGGTGCTGTCCCCCGAAATGCCTCGGCGTCTTCCGGGGTGTCGAATAGAAAACTGCGAGTGAAGGAGCTGTAATATCCGTCGTGTTCTTTGGCCCTCTTTTTCAAACTTTGAAATGCATTTCGTTCGATCCGTTCTGCCAATTTGACAGAGTAAAGAGTAGCGCCGGTCTTGGAGTGGCGGGTTTGTTCCGTAGGGCTGAAAAGTCCGGTTTCGGCCGATGTGTCGGATGTCGCGGTTTTCGTTCGATGCTGACTTTCGGCAAGGGTTGCCAGCTCCGCATGGATGCTGTGGCGAGGCGTAAGGATCGGTTTGCCCGCATATTTTTGAGCCGCAGCGTTGGCTTCCGCAACCAACTTGATTGCGGCGCGAACGTCTTTCTTGGCCAGCCGCCGCACGTCGCGGATGAATCCGGCTTTGATAAGGTCATTGTTCAGCACGCTGAAAACCTTATCGGGAAACGACGCGACGGCATGATGCAGGTATCTGTCGTATTCTTGGGTAATTGCAGGCGGAAACGTATCCTCGGCCGATGTGCTGTTTTGCGGGATTTCCTTTTGCCGTTCTTCTCGGAGCGGTAAAGTCCCCTGCGCATGATAAGCCTCCACCGCCTCGGCAATAACTTTGCTTTTCGAGGCTTCGGTACGGGCGATACGTTCCTGCAAACGGCCTATTTCCGCTTGCAGGGGAGCTAAAATGTCGTTGAGATTACGGTCGGAGAAATCGCGCGGCACGTCGAACAGATCGCCGTCGGAAGGTTCGTGAGACGGCCCGAACAACGTTGTTTGGTTATCCTCTTCGTAAGCGGTTCCGATATTGCGTTTTTCGGCAGCATAGCGGGTGCGAAGCGTGTGCAGTTCGGCCCTGTATTGGTCGAGACGGGCTTCGATCTCGGCGGCGGTCTCGGCCGCTATTCGTCGTTCGTCGTCGGTGAGGGGGCCGGATATTGCGTCCAGTCCGCCTCCATGTCGAACTGCGGCCGACCCGCCGCCCTGTTGTCCGAGATACGCATCATCACCTGCTGGGGCGTTACGTTGTTCTCCATCGACAGTCTCGCTACGATCGTTGCCAGTCGCTCCAAACGCTGAGGTGTCAATCCCGTTTCCGTTTTCGGTTTCGTCGTCATAATTTGCTGGATTGGGAGGTGCTGTCTCTGTCGCTTCAAAGTTAGTGTTTTTTGAAGATTCGGACGCATCCTCAATGAATAAATTATCTATTTCTGCCCATTGATCCTGCGACGTCTGTCCGGCCCATTGTGCGAAGGCGTCGTCATATAATAATTCCGTGCGGACGCGCTCCTGTTCGGCTTCATACTCCTGCATCCGGGCGTAATCCTCTTCGTCCATATCGTCGTATGGATTCGGAGTGTCGTTGTGCAACCTTACGGCAGCGTTGTAAGCCTGTCGTGGCGAATGTATTCGGGAGAGTACTTCCAGCACGGCATCTTTGATCGTCTTGTCGTCCATGTCCCAATGTGCCTGCTCCGTATTCCCGCCGCCGTATTGGAAATAAAGCCGCTCGGCGTATTGTTCGGGAGTGATACCGTCCGAAGATAGGATGCTGAACCGCGAGCGGCGTTCGTTTTCATTGCCCGTAAATCCGAGTTCTCGGGCCAACCCCCGACGATTGCCGCTGTCTTTCCATGCGAACCTCAACCCGCTGGCGATGTCGCGCAGGATCACGTCCTCGATAGATACGAAATCACCTAACTCGGCCGCAGATTGGGTGTAGGGTGTCGTTCGCTCTTTGCGGATTCGGGGTATTTCTGTGCGGGCGGGTGCCGCCGGGGGCGGCACGGCCGGGACCGGTGTCGGGTGCTCTTCAACGGGAACCGTTGCCGTGGCGTGCTGCTGTAAAAACTGCAAGGCGTCCGAATACATTTGCCGTTGTCCGGCATCGGCCGCTCCGTCGAGCATACGTTGTATGATTCGTTGTGCATCCTGCTCTCCTGCGGCTGCCCGAATCGCCTCGGCGAGTTGCCGGGCGATCGGTTCATTGTTCGTCGTGTCGGTATCCGTGGCTTCATTGTGCTGCGCAGGTGCGATGGCGGTGGTCGTTTCGGTCGGTGGTGGTGCCTCGGATTTCGGGGTGAGCGCATGGGCCGGTGTAAGGACGAATTGTCCGGTATCCAACTGTACGACGTAACTGCCGCCTTGCTTCCCTGTGATGCGCCCTTGTACCCCGTCTGCGGTAATTACTTCGTCGCCGTTGGCGTATTGTACGGCTTCGGGGGTAACGATTCGTGCGACTTCCTCTGGGGCAATGCCCGCTTCGGTGCCGGTTTCCATGTCGTATTGTTCCTGCTTGGCCCGATTCTCAGCTTCGGCCTGCTGTTCGATGATTTGAGCCTGCCGTGCTGAAAATTCCGCCAGCGGCGTTCGTTCGATATGTTCGAGTTCCGTCCGGTCGATCTGTCCGGGCTGGCCGGTTTCGGGGTCGAGGACGAATAAGGTTCCGTCCGTAGCCGCTTCGTCGGTGTCGCCCGAAAGTACGACATAGGTTTTCCCGTCCGCACGTCGGGCCGTTATGATTTCTTCGGTCGCCGTTTTGCCGTCAAGTCCTTTGTAGGCCCACCGCTCGGCGGTTTGTACGGCGGTATGGAGCGCTTCGCCCTCGGCATCGCCCGTCTCCATGCCGTCGAGAATCTGTCGTTGGAGTCGGAAGCGGGCATAGTCGGCGGCATGTGCGGCGTCCATTTTCCCGATATTGGCCGCCTGCCAGTCGATCGCGGCCATCGCCTGCGCCTGCTGGCTCATCGTCGGCTTGTGCATCGCTTCGAAAACCTGTTTGCGCAGTTCTTCATTTTCGATTTTGGCGAGCGCTTTTTTCTCCTCGGTTTGCAGGACGTGTGTTTTGTGGACGTATGCTGCGACGTTCGGCAGTTCCAACGCAGAGAACCCCGCTCCCATGAGCGACGTGGTGAGAAACGTCGTCCAAAGGTTTTCACCCGAAAGATTCTCCCGCCATTGTTCGTGCTCTCCGGTCAGAAGGGGCGACAGGATGCCTCCGGCGACCTCTTCCAACCATTCATCGACCGGGCCGTTCCATAGAGTTCGATTACGGAAGTCGGTAAGATACCTGCTCCGAGAATATCCCGGCAATAGCTTGTCGAACGACAGTTTTACGCCCATACGCCGGCCGAGCTGCTCGACTGGCCATTTCAGTACTTTCTGTACGCCTTTGCCGAGTTCTCCGCCGATATGCTCGGTAAACACGTCTGTAAACGAATCGGCGGCCGCCTTATACATGAGTTCGTACTTCGGCACGGGATGTTCTGTAACCGTCCCGTTTTCTGCCACTGTGTATTGTTGTTGCGCCCGCTGGTGGTAGTTGGTGTAGGTTCCGGCCTGTAAAGGCGTCATAGCGGCTGCGCTGACGGTATATTCACCCAATTTACGCAGGCCCCGCCCTACAAGGTTTTTCGCTTCTTTTTTGATAAGGGCACGTCCGACGGTTTTTGCGGCTCCGCTGCCCAAACCGCTCGTTGTGGCAAAGCCGGCCATGTAGGGCAGCGATGCCGCGACGCCGCTGCCGACTTTCGCGCCGGTGGTGGGGCCGCCTCGCCGGGCGATATACTCGTTTATTAACCCTGATGTGCGGAACAATTCGACTATATCTTTTTCGGTCGGGGTCAGCCGTTCGCTTCGGGCCGCTTTTTTCAGCGCCCGTGTCGTTACGATGTTTTCGGCCAGCTCGCGGGTTCCGAGCGAGGCAAAGTCCGCCAACGTCTGCCAGTCGAAAATTTCACGTGTAAGTCCCGATGTGCCGTCTCCGGCCTGTTTGTCCTTTTCTGTTTTCTGATTGAGGATTTTCAAGGCCCGCTCTGCGGCCTGCATGAGCTGCGTATCTTCACCGCCGAGAGCCGACGGGCTGCGTAGCATTTGCGATTTTGCATAAGAAGCCCATGCCTGTTGCCACAAGGACGCATTGTCCGTACCCTTATCCATGCGTGCCAACGTCTCCTGTCGTCGGGCGTCGGCTCGTTGGCGGGCACGGTCGTAGATCGCTTCGATATGTTCCGTGAGGCCCTCTTTGATTTGCCGCTCGTAATCCTCTTCGGACATGTTCGGAGCCGGTTTTGGAAGTGCATACGATGCAGATATATCGGGTGCTTCGCCCGATTCGGATTCGGCGGTCAGAGCGGATGGTACCGAGGCGTCGGCTCCACGTCTGCGGGTCTTTTGTAGGCCGGATATGGCGTTGAGCTGCCGAAGCTGTTCGGGGGTGAGTTCGGGAAGTGAGTTATTCATAATTCAGATAGTAATCCATGATCTGTTGGTCGGAGAAACCGGCTTCGCGCATCTGTTCGGCCTGTCCTGTTTCAAGCAGATTCAGTGTTTCGGGGGAGTATGGCCCGGTAATATAGCGTTTCGGCTGCCGGAACAGCAGCCCTATATCGGCGGGTGGTTTCGAGGGCTCCTGTTCGCCCGTGAGTTTCAGATAAACTGTGCGTAAAAGCTGTGCTTTCTGTGCCGGTTTGAGCTTGCCATACGAGAACTGCGGGACTTTTTCGCCTGTGTAGGCCGGTTTCTTGGTCGGGCTTCCATCTTCGGGAATGATGCCCATATCACGGCCTTTCTCGTAAAGCAGACTTTCCTGTGCCGGCGAGAGGCTTACGACGGTCTTTTCGTCGCGGTCGAGAAACTGGACGACGGCTTTGTCGGCGGCTGCGGCTGCGCGTGCGCCACTTTGAGGTTATTTTCACCCCGTATTTTTTCGATTTCTTTCTTGTCCCGGAGATCCTCGGCCCGTTTTTGTTTCTCTTGCTGGGCTTTCCACATATATCCCAGCAAGGCGTCGTATTGTTTCTGCGCGAGGTTATAGGCTTGGCCGGCGGCCGAGGCTTCCATGTTCGCGGCCTGCTGCTCGCCTTCCTGTTGTCCCATGAGGGCACGGAGTTTCAGTTGTCGGTATTCGCGGTTTTGGCTGTCGTATAATTTTTCCCACTCATTGATCCGGTCGAGCATTCGCAGCGGAGCATCGGTACCGGTTTTCGGCACATAACCTTCCGTTGCCATACCGACGATTCCCGTACCGAGGGCCGTAAGCATATTGCTCCATGCCGCGATCTTTGCGGCTGTTTCGGCGCGTTTGATGCGTGCGGGATCGGCTTCCGGCTTCATCGTCTCGATGTAGGCGAGAATCGGATTTTGGCCGCTGCGGTATAGTTCTGCGGCCCGTTGCTGTTTTTGCTCCCATACGGCTTTCTGTTCCTCGGCACGCTGCTGCCGCCGTTGCAGTTCATCCGCAAAGGAGAAAATGGCTTTTGTCGGTTGCTCTTGCGGTTCCATATCGCTAATTGTTGCCCGTGATTCCGGCAAGTCCCGATTTGCCGAACCCTCCTAAGCCATAGAGCATGGCGAGTTGCCCGAACGCATCGCCTACGCCGCTGACCATGTTTTGCATACCGCTGATTTTGCCCGATTCGGCTTCGTAGCGGGCATTGTCGAGGTTGTCGAGGCGGGCTTGATATTGTTGTTGTATCTGGTCTTTGTGCTGTTCGCCCAATCCGGCGATTTGGGCGACGACCTGCGAATAGTTCTTGTTGAGCTTGCCGGCAGCGGCGACTTTCGCTTCATCCGTCGCTCCGCTCTTGATGGCGTTTGTATTGAGCGCTTTGAGTTCATCCTCGTTATAGTCCCGAATACGTTTGAGCATCGCCCGCGAATCGGCACGGTCGAGGTACGGTTGGTTCATTTCCGATTGATACCATTCGTCGAGCCGTCGCCGACGGTCTTCGAGTATTTGGTCGGCCTTCTTGCGGCGTTTATTGGCCGAAACGCCGCCTGCGATGGAGGAGAGAGCCGAAATTCCGGCTCCTATGGCTAATGCAACGGGAAACATGATTGTCTAATCTTTATCACTTTGTAAAATTAGCGGCCGCAGGTGAGAAAATATCCTTATTTTTGATCGGAATATATCAATAAATCAGATACTTAATGTCTCGAAAGACCCTTCAAGACGACGAAAAGAATGCAGTCTGCGTGAGATACGCGCAGACGGGAAGTCTGCGGGCCGTAGCCTCCGAATACGGCATCAGTCCCATGCGTGTAAAGCGTTTGTGGGAGGCGTTGGGCGAGCAGCAGCAACAAGTGCTGCGGGCATCGGTCGAGGATTTGAGGCAGGAGGTCGAGACAACGATCGTCCGCAGCGAGCTGACAGGCGACTATCTTGAACGGGTAATTAAGGCGCGGGATGCGGCTATTGCCGAATTATGGGCGCGTCTGTCGGACGCGAAGCTGCGCAGGGCCATGTCCGATAAAAATCTGATCGCAGCCTGCAAAACGTTGTATGATATGAGTAGCGGGGCCGAAAAGCGACAGTCCGAACCGAACGACTTGTTCATGGTATTGAACCAGCGTATTCACAACGAAATCAATCACAACTATTACATACAAGAGCATGGAACGACAGAGGCAGACGGTTCCGATAGCGGGAATTAACCGTGCGGAAAATGATTTGACGGTGCAGGACGGCTGTTGCGAAACCCTGCACAACCTGCGATATGACGCGGGGGCATGGCGGAATGTCGAGACTTTCCGGCCGGTGGCGGAAATAACCGATTTCGGAGGTTTTACGTTGTTGTATAAGCATCCCGCGACGGCCGATGACCTCTATATCGCCTCGGACGAAAGCGGCACGATTCACGAGGTGTGCGTGTCGGGCGGGCGGCTGTCCTCGACACAGGTGATTATGCGCGGGGTGTCGGAGCTGCGGCAGACTTTTTCGTTCGGGAATGTCTTGGTGTTTATTACCGACGGTCGGGAGCTATATTACGTCCTTTACGGTAATGAATATGTCGCTTTCGATATGCCGGAACCGCCGGATATAAGCGAATCGAAAGAAAATAGATCGCGCTTCAAGACCGATTTTTATGCAGCGATACATCATGATTTCGGGAGTGTCACGTATGATTACGTCGCCGGTGACGACTTGGCACGCATGGATAATATCGCTCCGGACGGCGGGTATTTCTTTACACGCATCACTGATAAGAAAAACAAAACATTGCTGCTTCCTGCCGTGGATGGCGAATACTGGCTCGGAGCCATAGCCGTAATGGTCGCCTATCGCATGATGGATGGTGCTACGGTGGCGAACTCGGAACTGATGATCTTCGCCTCGGACGGCGGAGAGAGC
>OKSP01000446.1_pt1 | contig 24267 bp, 16 predicted proteins | sample 2434041 | NCBI WGS metagenome assembly OKSP01 (sample SAMEA3879593, study PRJEB24766) | human gut metagenome | biome: human-associated habitat; feature: feces | place: USA | collected 1985/1987
CACTTTTTGTCAAGGGTAATGCTCAAGAATTTTACGATTTTTTTAAATTTCATACGGGGCTTCGACACTTGCGAGAAATAAAAATTACTATAAACCGCAGAAATGCGGGCTTTTTTATGTCAAATTTTATTTATTTTTATGTTGTACGGAGTTGTATTTTATCTTTATATGTGATATAATGAGGTATGAAACTCAATTATGACCGTAAATCCAAGGATCCCACCTACTTTATCCAAATGGGAATCCGTAATGGAAAGAAAACAACTACAAAAAATGTAGCCCGTATCGGAAAGCATTCTGAACTTCTAAAAATTACTGATGACCCTCTTGCTTATGCAAAAGAACAGGTCAGAAAATATAACGAGGAGTATAAAAAAGAAAACAAAGTATCTTTAGAAATCAAAGTTGATTTTGCCGAAAAGATCAAGGCTACAAATGCCATAAGTTCAAACAGCACCCTGTTTAATATCGGGTATTTTTTCCTTCAGCAGTTCTACCATGAACTGGAAATCGGTTCTTTCTTCCAGTCGGCTACTGCTGATATGAAAAATGAATTCGATCCAAACCTGGTCAACCGATTCCTGACTTGTTCCAGAATCCTTCATCCGGATTCGAAACTTGGAACATACCAGAATCTCAGCAGTTACTATGAACAGCCTGAGTTTGGCTATGTCCATATCCTCCGTACAATGGATATCCTGCAGGAACATTATGAGGAATATATCTCCCATCTCTATCATGCCAGCTGCAAGATCGTAAAAAGAGATACTTCTGTATGTTTTTATGACTGCTCAAACTACTACTTTGAAATCGAATCGGATGATGAAGATTATGTAGATGAAATAACCGGCGAGACCATAAAGGGACTGCGGAAATACGGACCAAGTAAAGAGCATCGTCCCAATCCGATCGTCGAAATGGGATTGTTCATGGATAAAGATGGGATTCCTCTTTCCATGTGCATTACTTCTGGTTCTGATAATGAACAGACAACTGCTGTTCCACTGGAAAAACAGCTTACAAAAATGCTGGATGGCAAAAAATTTATTTACTGTGCCGATGCCGGGCTTGGCTCTTTGAATATCAGAAATTTCAATGCCATGGGAGGCAGGGCTTTTATCGTTACGCAATCCATAAAAAAGCTTTCTGCTATCTTACAGCAGGCTGTATTCAACGATACGGGATACAGACTGCTTTCAACAGATGAACCGGCAACCATCCAGGATATGAAAACGTTCGATAAATACATGCCTGGAAATAAAGATCTATACAATGACCGGATCTACAAGATCATTCCTGCGGATAAGGCTTTTGACCTGGGATTATATGAAGAAAAAATCTGTAAGAACGGTTCAGTCAGACGGATAAGATCAAAAGCAGTCGTTCCACAAAAGATCATCGTTTCCTTTTCGAGAAAAATGATGGAGTACCAGCGTTATATACGCAGCCGCCAGATTGAACGGGCAAAAAAACTTTTGAAAAATTTAGATCCCGAGACTTACAAAAAAGGTCCTCATGATGTAACACGTTTTATCAAGCGTACTTCTTCTACAAAGTCCGGAGAAACAGTAACTGATAAATATGCGCTTGATCTGGCTGCGATCGAAGCAGAAGAAAAGTACGATGGTTTTTACGCTGTTGCTACAAATCTTGATGATCCTGCAAAAGATATATTAGAAGTCAGCGCAAACAGATATAAGATTGAAGACTGCTTCAGGGTAATGAAGACAAATTTTTCAGCACGTCCGGTTTTTCATCAGAAACGTGAGCGCATCATTGCCCATTTCATGATCTGTTATACTGCATTACTGATCTATCGGCTGATGGAAAAGAAACTCGATCTATATGGCACACATTTCACTGTAGACAGCATCATTAAAACGCTGAACAGTATGAATGTTGTTAATATTGAAGACATGTGCTATATGTCAGCCTACACCAGTTCAGAAATCTGTACTTCACTAAATGCAGTTACCGGCCTTGGATTAGACAAAAAATATTACCAGCCAAAAGAATTAAATAAAAAAATCAAAAAAATTTTAAAGTAGTGTTTCCATACAACATTCTTTTAAACATAAAAAGTGGCATAACCCCAGTAAAATCAAGGGATTCTGCCACTTTATTTTTATTTAACTGTCGAAGATGGGATAATAGTGCTTTCACCACTTTTTGTCAAGGGTAATGCTCAAGAATTTTACGATTTTTTTAAATTTCATACACTTCAAAAGCATTTATTTTCCTTGATTTTTCAGGTTTAAAATCTATAACTTGTTACAAATGTGGTGAGTTTTTCTTGTTTATCACAAGATGATGTAGTGTTCTCTTTTTTACCGATTCTAACAGTTAATCCTGATCTGCTCTGGAAGCTGGCTTACAATCTTTCGGAAGTTTCCCGAGGTCAGATATGTATCTTTGAGCTTTTTCTTACTATATTCATATATTGTGTTTCTTGTTTGTTCTATCAAATAAGCAGTGTAAAATTCTTCCCAACTGAAATATTGTCTGCTGTCTGCCAGTTCATAAGTCTTTTCTGTTACTTCAGAAGTTTTATCTATAATATTTGCTCTTAACAACAAATACTCAAATGATTCTGGTGCGTATAATACGATTTTATTTCTGGTATCTCTCATATATTGCATTACATGCTGCATTTCCGGACCGAATGCGGCTCCGTCTACAATTGCAAGGATTTCTTTTTCCTGACTTTTCTGCAGATATGGAAGTATGTTGCTTTTTCCTTCTGCTGAGCAACATGTTTCTCCGAATAATTTATGATAGAATTCGTATCCTGAATTAGAGTCTTCTGTTATTACCAGATCTGGTTGGATATCCTCTTTTGCCTGCAAATTATATAACTGATAAGTTTCATTATATATTCTTTTGGCGTTTTGATATTTCTGACTGTCTCGCTCTTGTCTCATGCCGTAAATTTCTTCAATACTATATGGTAAATGTTCCAGGCTATCCCTTGTGACCAAAACGAAGTAATTGTCGCTGCCTTTTACCATTCTGGTAAATTCTTTACTGCGTAAAAATGGTGCTCCTTCATCAATAAATATAATACATTGCTGCAGTGTGGCAAGTCTTTCTTTCCATGAAGCATTTTCTATTACTACACATCGTTTTTCACATATTTTGGTAATTCCTGATGATATGCCATTGTTCTCATAATCAGAAATCATTCGAAGGAGTTCTGTTTTTCCTGTTGCAGAATCTCCCTGAATGACAGTGATATTTCTCTTTACTGTAAGATGATAATGAACTCGTTTGTTGTATATTTCAATATCATACTTTCCTGTCATGTTTTATCATCCTCTCAATAATCGGTTTACAATGATTTCGTCATCCAGTTCAAGCATGGAGTGAACCGTTTTTCCTGTATTTACAATATAGATATCAAATGGCTGTTTTCCAAAGTCCATGATATAGCCCAGGCGAATTGTGATGTCTTTTTGTTCTGCCAGTTTTAAAATCCATTGTGCACAGTTGTTTCCGCAGGCAGATGCGTTAAATATATGATCTGGATCATTTTGCATCAATATCAGAGTTTTTACTCCTCCTGAGAGGCGTTCCGGTGGAATCGGGCCGAGAAATGGACTGTCGATCATGCATGGACCTTTTACCTCTGATCCGTCTATATCTTTGATCATTTTTCTGGAAGTTTCTGATGTGATCCACTCATCTTCATATGTGTTATTGAAGAACACATCAGGATTAAAAATATAATTGTCTCCCGGATTGTCCCCAAAAAATATTTTCAGCATCTTGCATTCCTCCATTCTGTCAAAACTGATTATCTTTTTTTATTTTATCAAAAATATCTTCCTGTTTCCAGCATCACAAAAACAGCAGAGAACTTTTTTTATCATTCTCTGCTGTTTCTCTACCATCTGCTTTAAGGTGTTAAAGCAAACATATTATTTCTTTCTGACAATAACCTTATCCAGATGCCAGATATCATCTACATATTCCTGGATAGTTCTGTCGGATGTGAATTTACCGCTGCATGCTGTGTTGAGGAGTGCTTTCTTAGCCCAGCCTTTTTCGTCTCTGTATGCTGCTTCTACGCGTTTCTGTGCGTCTGCATAGGAACGGAAGTCTGCAAGGATGAAGTAGCGGTCTGCTCTGTCTGTGTTCTTTGTATTGAGAAGTGAATCATACAGGTCGCGGAAGAGTTCTGTATCATTGGAGAAGGTTCCGTTGATGAGCTGCATCAGTACCTGACGGATTTCTTCGTCTGTGTTGTAGATTACATTTGGATCGTATCCGCCGTTGTTTTCGTAGTTGATTACTTCGTCGGAGCTTAAACCGAAGATAAATGCGTTTTCTGCGCCAACTTCTTCTACAATCTCTACGTTGGCACCGTCCATTGTTCCAAGTGTAGGAGCACCGTTGAGCATGAACTTCATGTTACCTGTACCGGATGCTTCTTTACTTGCTGTGGAGATCTGCTCGGAAACGTCTGCTGCTGCGAAGATCCACTCAGCGTTGGATACTCTGTAGTTTTCGATGAATACAACTTTGATCTTGCCGTTGATGGAAGCGTCGTTGTTTACTACATCTGCTACGGAGTTGATGAGTTTGATGATCTTCTTGGCTGTTGCGTAACCTGCGGATGCTTTTGCACCGAAGATGAATGTTCTTGGATAGAATTCCATTTCCGGATGCATCTTGATCTGGTTGTACAGATAGATAACATGCAGGATGTTCAGGAGCTGACGTTTGTACTCGTGAAGTCTCTTAACCTGTACATCGAAGATGGAGTGCGGGTCTACTTCTACGCCATTGTGCTCAAGGATGTATTTAGCCAGACGCTCTTTGTTCTTGAACTTAATGTTCATGAATTCCTGGAGTGCCTTTTCATCATCTGCGTAAACTGCAAGTTTCTTTAACTGCGGAAGGTCTGTGATCCAGTCCGGTCCGATGTGCTCTGTGATCCAGTCTGCAAGGAGTGGATTTGCATGGAGCAGGAAACGTCTCTGAGTGATACCGTTTGTCTTGTTGTTGAATTTCTCAGGCATCATTTTATAGAAGTCTTTTAATTCCTGATTCTTCAGGATCTCTGTATGAAGGCGTGCAACACCGTTTACAGAGTAGCCTGCTGCGATTGCAAGGTGAGCCATCTTAACCTGTCCGTCATAGATGATTGCCATCTTTTTGATCTTCTCATAATTTCCCGGATATTTTGCCTGGATCTCAAGGATGAAACGACGGTTGATCTCTTCGATGATCTGGTATACACGCGGAAGCAGTCTGGAGAAGAGCTCGATCGGCCATTTTTCAAGTGCTTCGGACATGATAGTATGGTTTGTGTAAGCAACAGATTTTCTTGTTACTTCCCATGCTTCATCCCATCCAAGTCCTTCTTCGTCCATGAGGATACGCATTAACTCTGCTACTGCTACAGTCGGATGTGTATCGTTCATCTGGAATGTTACTTTTTCATATAATTTATGGATATCGCCATGTTTCTTTTTGTATTTGGCAATTGCTGCCTGGAGGCTTGCAGATACAAAGAAGTACTGCTGTTTCAGTCTCAGCTCTTTACCTGCATAGTGGTTGTCGTTCGGGTAAAGGACTTCTACGATATTGCGGGCAAGGTTCTCCTGCTCTACTGCTTTCTTGTAATCACCCTTGTCAAAGGAATCAAGCTCGAAGTCTACGATCGGCTCTGCATCCCAGATACGAAGTGTGTTTACTACATCATTGTCATATCCTGTGATCGGCATATCATAAGGAATGGCTTTTACTGCCTGATATCCTTCGTGGATAAATTTGTTTCCGCCCTTTTCAGGATCGTACTCTACTCTTACATATCCGCCGAAGTGTACTTCTTTGGCATATTCCGGACGGCGCAGTTCAAATGGATATCCATTTTTTAACCAGTTATCCGGTACTTCGATCTGGTATCCGTTCTCGATTTTCTGTTTGAACATTCCGTAGTGATAACGGATTCCGCAGCCATATGCTGCGTAATTTAAAGTTGCGAGAGAATCAAGGAAGCATGCAGCCAGTCTTCCCAGACCACCGTTTCCAAGTGCCGGATCCGGTTCCTGATCTTCGATACAGTTAAGGTCAAATCCCAGCTCTTCGAGAGCTTCTTTTACTTCACCGTAAGCGCAAAGGTTGATCAGGTTGTTTCCGAGAGCACGTCCCATCAGGAATTCCATGGACATATAGTATACGATCTTCGGATCCTGTTCGTCATAAGCTTTCTGTGTTGCAAGCCAGTTATCAATGATAACGTCTTTTACAGAGTAGCTTACTGCCTGAAAAATCTGCTCCTGTGTAGCTTCTTCAATTGTTTTTCGATAGAGGAATTTTACGTTGTCTTTTACGCTTTTCTTGAATGCCTCTTTCTTGAACATTTCGTTTGTCATTTCATACCTCCCGTAATGGTTTCACTGTTCACTTTATTCTCAGCAATACACCTTGCGGATATTGCCGGTGAACCTCTTCATTCCGTCAACTCTTCTGTTTTCTCATATCAGAGAAATTGGGGGCAAAGAATCTCTGCCTCCAATTTCCTCTCTGAAATCAGACTGTCAAAGATAATGATACTCTTTTTTCGACAGTCTGTCATGTGTATAATTGCCGAATTTTATAACATTTTTTTGTTATCGTGCATTGCGAAAGTAGTATATTTCCTGTGAAATACCTGTAACTTATCAGTACCTTGTCAGTAATTGACCGAATGTTGTCAATTACAGTTTCTTAACACCCATAGTTACTGCTTCTTTGTTGATGTTCCACTCTTTCACATAACCATCGGTCTCGCCAAGTACCATTTCGTCTGCAAGTACTTCAGATTTGATCTCATCTTCGTGTGCTTTCATCACATCCTGGATCTTGTCGTTTCCGTGAGCGTATACTACGATCTTGTCCATAACTTCGAAGCCGGCTTCCTTACGCATGGTCTGGATCTTGCTGATGATCTCACGTACGAATCCCTCTTCGATCAGTTCAGGTGTCAGGTTTGTATCCAGAACTACGGATGTTTCACCGTCAGATTCAGATACATAGCCTTCTGTCTGTGCTGTTTCAATAAGAAGGTCTTCTTCTGTAAGCTCTACATCGTTTCCGTTGATATCCAGTTTCAGGACACCGTTGGTTCTCAGTTCGTTCATTGCTGCTGTTCCATTGATGTCTGTGAGAGCCTGTCTGATTCCTCCAAGGAGTTTACCGTATTTCGGTCCTACTGTACGAAGCTGTGGTTTGAAGCTGTAGGAGATAAAGGATTCTACATCATCTGCGAATTTTACTTCTTTGACATTCAGTTCGTCTGCGATGATGTCAGTGTAGAATTCACTCATTTTCTTCTCAGCTTTTACATACATGGTTCCGATTGGCTGACGGTTCTTGATGTTTGCTGTATTTCTGCAGGCACGTCCCAGAACTACGATCTCCAGAAGCTCTTTCATGTCTGCTTCCAGATCTTTGTCGATCCATGCTTCGTTTACAGTTGGGAAGTCGCAGAGATGGATACTCTCCGGAGCATCTTTATCCACGCTTCTTACCAGGTTCTGATAGATGTCTTCTGTCATGAACGGGATCATCGGAGCTGCTGTCTTGGCGATGGTTACCAGTGCATGGTACAGAGTCATGTAAGCATTGATCTTATCCTGCTCCATTCCCTTTGCCCAGAAACGTTCACGGCTTCTTCTTACATACCAGTTACTCATCTCATCTACGAATTCCTGAAGTGCTCTTGCTGCTTCCGGGATCTTGTAGTTAGCCAGGTCATTGTCTACAGCCTGAACAGTTGTGTTTAATCTGCTGAGCAGCCATTTATCCATTACAGGAAGCTGGTCATAGTTCAGTTCATATTTGGTCGGGTCGAAGTTGTCGATGTCTGCATATAATACGAAGAATGCGTAAGTATTCCACAGTGTGCTCATGAATTTACGCTGTCCTTCCACAACTGCCTTGCCATGGAAACGGTTCGGAAGCCATGGAGCACTGTTGATGTAGAAGTACCATCTGATGGCATCTGCGCCGTATTTGTTCAGTGCATCGAATGGATCAACTGCATTTCCTTTGGACTTACTCATCTTCTGTCCGTTCTCATCCTGGACATGTCCCAGAACGATTACGTTCTTGTATGGTGCTTTATTGAAGAGCAGTGTGGATTCTGCAAGGAGTGAGTAGAACCATCCACGAGTCTGGTCTACTGCCTCGGAGATAAAGTTTGCAGGGAACTGCTGCTCAAATAATTCTTTGTTTTCAAATGGATAATGATGCTGTGCGAAAGGCATTGCTCCTGAGTCGAACCAGCAGTCAATAACCTCCGGTACACGGTGCATTTCTCCGCCGCACTCTGGACACTTCAGTGTGATCTCATCGATGTATGGGCGGTGAAGCTCTACTGTCTTGGCTCTCTCATCACCGCTCATCTCGAATAATTCCTGACGGCTTCCGATGGAATGCATATGTCCGCATTCACACTGCCAGATGTTCAGTGGAGTTCCCCAGTAACGGTTACGGCTGATACCCCAGTCCTGAACGTTTTCAAGCCAGTCGCCGAAACGTCCTTTACCGATGCTCTCAGGGATCCAGTTGATTGTATTGTTATTTCTGATCAGGTCATCCTTAACTGCTGTCATCTTGATGAACCAGGATTCTCTTGCATAGTAGATCAGTGGTGTGTCACATCTCCAGCAGTGTGGATAATCATGCTCGAATTTCGGAGCATCGAAGAGCTTGCCTTCTTTGTCCAGATCTGTGAGGACCATAGGATCTGCTTTCTTTACAAAAACGCCTGCGTATGGTGTCTCTTTTGTCAGGTTACCCTGTCCGTCTACGAACTGTACGAATGGCAGTTCATAGTTACGTCCGATTCTGCTGTCGTCTTCACCGAATGCAGGTGCGATGTGAACGATACCTGTACCATCACTCATAGTAACGTAGTTATCACAGGTTACGAAATGAGCTTTCTTTTTCTGTTTTGCTGCTGCCTCTCCTGCACATGCGAAAAGCGGCTCGTATGCTTTGTATTCCAGGTCTGTTCCTTTGTAGGTTTCCAGAACTTCATATGCTTTCTCGCCTTCTTCTTTTGCAAGTTTGCCAAGGACTTTGTCAAGGAGTGCTTCTGCCATATAATAGGTATATCCGTCTGCTGCCTTTACTTTGCAGTAAGTCTCATCCGGGTTTACGCAGAGTGCAACGTTGGACGGAAGTGTCCATGGTGTTGTTGTCCATGCAAGGAAGTATGCATCTTCACCAACAACCTTGAATCTTACAACTGCGGAGCGCTCTTTTACAGTTTTGTATCCCTGGGATACTTCCTGTGCGGAAAGAGGGGTACCGCATCTTGGACAGTAAGGAACGATCTTGAAGCCTTTATACAGAAGCTTCTTGTTCCAGATTTCTTTTAATGCCCACCATTCGGATTCAATATAATCGTCATAGTAAGTTACGTATGGATGTTCCATATCGGCCCAGAAACCAACAGTAGAGGAGAAATCCTCCCACATTCCTTTGTATTTCCAGACGCTTTCCTTACACTGTTTGATGAATGGCTCCATACCGTATTCTTCGATCTGCTCTTTGCCATCCAGACCAAGCTTCTTCTCTACTTCCAGTTCTACCGGAAGTCCATGGGTATCCCATCCTGCTTTACGCGGAACCATGTAGCCCTTCATTGTACGGTATCTCGGAATCATATCCTTGATTACACGGGTAAGTACATGGCCGATGTGCGGTTTGCCGTTTGCAGTGGGCGGTCCATCATAGAATGTATAGGTTTCTCCTTCTTTTCTGTTCTCCATACTTTTCTCAAAGATATGGTTTTCTTTCCAGAATTCTTCTACTTTTTTCTCACGGTCTACAAAGTTTAAGTTCGTATTAACTTTCTGGTACACAGTAATTTACCTCCTGTTTAAATTATTTGTATCAGACACCTGAAAATATGCAGGACGTTTATATACGCTGAAAAATATTTCCAGTGTCCTTTAAGAACGAAAATAAGCCCATAAAAAAATCGCCCTTTTGTAAAAGGACGAAGGTTTATTGACGTTCGCTATACCACCTGTTACATTGTACGGGCATCCTCTGCCGATACATGAATCTTTTAACGGGGATTTCCGTCAGCTCTTACCTGTCTGTACACCCTTCAGAGCTGCAACTCCGGAGTGATCTTCACTGCATTTACTCACCACCGGGCTCACACCCTCCCCGGTTCGCTGTCTGCTTTCCCCTGCAATTACTCTCTCCATCAACGTTTTTGTGGACATATCATTTATTTAACTATGCGGATTCATTATAAGGTCACAAAATTCACTGTGTCAAGTATTTTTTTGAATATTAGGGTAATCCTGTTACTGTTTAATAACACTGGTTACTGTCAAACTCCCGAACAGTAACACACTGTTAACATACTATCATATAAATTTTACACAGGCATTGTAATTAATGATATAATAAGGTAGAATATTTTGTCCGAACGTCATTTAAAACAATGAACCAGTACATCGTTTCGTAAATAACTATACCAATCGCGTAGGATGCGGATTCGAGTGTGCTGGTATAAAAACGCAGGCGTAGCGGGCTACGCTGAGGCTTTTAGACCTGTGCAATCGGATTCGCAGACAAGTGAGTGGTATAGTTATTTCGAAAACGATGTACCAGGATATGGAAAGCAACTACTATGTATATTTAATGAAGGGTAATTTCAAATGTTTAAAACAAAATTTCATAAATTAATGAAACGTTTCCTCACCGGAATGCTTTGTGCAGGGATTCTGACCTCCCAGCCTGCAGTCACTTACGCTGCCGAGACCTCTGCCACTCCTGAAGCCGGTCATTCAGAAACCTATTCACAGGCCTCAGATATCGATTCTGTCAAAGGATGGCCCACAGGTCCTAATATCGAGGGACAGTCCGCAGTGCTGATGGATGCAGTCACTGATACTATTCTTTATTCCAAGAATGCCAAAGATAAGCTATATCCCGCCAGTATCACTAAGATCATGACCGCTCTTCTGGCCTGTGAATATCTGAATATGGACGATACGATCACCATGTCGCAGGAAGCGGCTTATGGGATTGAGGCCGGAAGCTCCAGCATTTACGCAGAAACAGGAGAGGTTTTCACAGTAGAGCAGGCCCTGATGGCTCTGATGCTGGAATCCGCCAATGAGATGGCTCTTGCTCTGGCAGAAAAAACAAGCGGTTCTGTAAAGAAGTTTGTTGAACTGATGAACCAGAGGGCAGCTCAGCTTGGCTGTAAGAACACCCATTTTAATAATCCAAATGGTCTTCCGGATGAGACGCATTATACCACCGCAGGTGATATGATGAAGATTGCTAAGGCAGCCTGGTATAATCCCAGATTCCGTAAATTTGTGACCACACAGGTTTATGAGATTCCTCCGACTAATAAGCAGTCTGAAACCCGTTATCTTCTCAATCACCATAAGATGATGCCCGGACAGTCTTATGCATACGATGGGGTTCTGGGAGGAAAGACCGGATACACCGATGCAGCGGGAAGTACGCTTGTCACCTATGCCAAGAGAGGAAATTCCATTCTCATTGCAGTTGTGCTGAATTCTACAAACGGTGCTTTTCCTGACACAACTTCTCTGCTGGATTACGGCTTTGACAATTTTGAAAAAGTAGACTTGAATATAGATACCGATCCGGTACCGGCAGTATTTCTCCCATGCGAAAAGCACCTGTTAAAGGACTGGAATAATCTGTGTTCCTTCTATTATATGAGGCATGTGTACGTAACTGTCCCCACAGGAACCGATGTGAGCCAGCTTGTAAAGAAGCAGAAACTTCTGAACAATTCTGTCGGTCCAAAGCGAATTAAAAGTAAATATTATTTAGACGGCCATATGGTCGGATATGGAATGCAATATGAAAAGGAGATCCTTTCAGATTTCCTTCTCAACGCTTCTTTTTAGTTTTCGCCTGAGGCGGAGGACTTCTTTTCTTTCACGAAGTTCCTCTGCTTCTTCTGTATCTGTGAAACGCAATGTCTTCACAGCGAAATATTTCTCATCTTCTGTTTTTCGGATGCGGATCTTGCCTCTTATCAGTCCATGTTCTTCACAATTGGATATGCTGTAATAAACCTTTGGATTATTCATAAACCATCGGAGTTTGCGCTTTGCAGGCAGATGACAGACCGGACATCTGGTGCTGGTCACCTCGCGGTCTTTCATGATTCGCTCTTTCGTGGCAAATTCTCTGGATACATATTTGTCATGATCCGGATAGGAAATATGTATCTCGTCTTTTTTCTTTTTTGGATTCTGGTAAACATCCAGTGACGGATGATTGATGATGATTATGTTATTTATTTTCTCCAGGACTTTCGCTGTATACCAGGCATCTGCAAGCGCCCGGTGAAATCCCCTGGATTTCTCTATTTTCAGCTCATCGATCGCATGCTCCAATGCACACCTGTGTGTACCGTCATCATAACTGATACTGTATAGTTTCTGCACATCATAATAGGTCACAGGTCCGGGAAGCAGATCCAGCAGGCCATAGAACTTCATATTTCTCTGAAGTTCCATCACGTCCTGATTTCCCCAGGTAAAAAAGTACCAGTCTTCTCCGCACCAGTCAATAAATTCCCTGACTGCCTGCTCAAAGGGCACTCCTTTCATAAGATCTTTATAATCTACATGAATTACCTCATGGATGCTGTCATGAATCCATTTATAGACCTGTGGTTTGATCAGTCGGTGAAAATGATCCGTTATTTCTTTTTTGCTGTTTACTTTTACAGCCCCAATCTCGATAATCTCAAATGGAAGCCTGTCGTTACGTGTTTTCTTTCCCGAAGGATTCTGATTCCATTCCAGGTCAAAGACAATATAGTTCATTCATCCGGTCCTTTTTGTTTATTACTTTTTCGCATTTATTTTCCACTGCTGATAAACATATTATTTCACAATCTTCAGTTCATACTGTCTGGTTCCCAGACCAATCTTCTCTGCCTGATCCAGTGTTGCCTGCCATTCAATGTTCGGGTTGGAATCTTTGAAATGGTCGTGGTGGCAATGCCAGTCAGGTTTTGCCAGGTGTTCTCCAAGCTGGCTGTTCTCGATCGGAGTTGCTTTCAGACAGGCATCTGCGCAGGCCTGGTCCAGAGCAACCGGGTCAAAGCTTGCAAACATTCCGATATCAGGAAGGATTGGTGCATCATTTTCGCCATGGCAGTCACAGTTCGGGCTGATATCCTGAACAAGCGCTACATGGAAATGCGGACGGCCATGACAGACTGCCTGTGCATATTCTGCCATCTTACGGTCAAGAAGTTCATTCGCACTGCTGTTTGGATTGTATACTGCATCAAAACCGCAGGCTCCGATACAACGGCCGCAGCCTTTACATTTATCATAATCAATGACTGCTTTTTTATTCGGATATGTAATCGCATCACTTCCGCACTCTTTCGCGCAGCGACGGCATCCGCGGCAGAGTTCTTCATTTACTGCAGGTTTTCCGCTGGCATGCTGTTTCATCTTACCTGCGCGGCTTCCGCATCCCATTCCGATATTCTTCAGTGCACCGCCGAAGCCGGTTGCTTCATGTCCTTTGAAGTGGCTTAAGCTGATAAAAATATCTGCATCCATGATCGCATGTCCGATCAGTGCAGTCTGACAATATTCACCGTTAACTATCGGTACTTCTACTTCGTCTGTACCGCGTAAGCCATCACCGATGATGATCTGGCATCCTGTTGAAATGCTGTTAAATCCGTTGAGATTTGCGCACTCCAGATGCTCCAGTGCATTCTTACGGCTTCCCGGATAAAGAGTGTTGCAGTCTGTGAGGAACGGAAGTCCTCCCTGCTCTTTACAGAGATCAGCTACTGCTTTTGCGTAATTTGGGCGCAGGAAAGCCAGATTGCCAAGTTCTCCGAAATGCATTTTAATAGCCACGAATTTTCCATCCATATCAATGTCTTTGATTCCGGCTGTAACGCAGAGTTTCTTCAGTTTATCAAGCTGGCTGGTGCCAACCGGACATCTGAAATCAGTAAAATAAACGGTTGATTTTTCCATCGTTTTTCCTCCTGTTTTTATTGATCAAAATTTGATTTTCTTTTTTATTTTATCACAAGATGCAGGTTCTTTTCGAGATATTTTTTTGCTTACATCTGTTCGTAAAATTTTGTCACCTTTTTGTATTCTGCAGGCAAAGTGATCTGCTCTACCACAACATCTCCATCTTTTGCATTGTGGTAACGGTAAATGTAAACGCCCTCCTGGATCTCATCTCCTTCGATCAGAGAAACTGCCAGATATCCCTGTCCTTCAAATTCAAAGGTATCCATGATCGCAAAATCCCGTTCTGTTCCGTCAGATACCGGGATGCTGATTACTTCATATTCTTCCATCGTATGTTTTCCTTTCATTCATAAGCAGTCTTATTCTTATTTTCGCTGTTTTTTATTGTAGCAAAGAGTGTTAATTATATCAATCCTATTTAACCGAATCAAGTAAGTCGTTACTGTTCACAGTAACAGTAAGGCCCCTGCGGGTTACAAAAAGAAAGACTGCACCTCCAATGAGCACAGCCTTTCCGGTTTGGTATATTTTATTCAGTTCTGCTTACAATTGCTTATGCCATAATCGGTTTTAATGCTTCTGCAAGCTTCTCTTTCTCAGCTTCTGCCTCTTCCAGGTTTTTGCCGAGAGTTGTGTAATAGATCTTGATCTTTGGTTCTGTTCCGGATGGGCGGACAACTACTGTCTCGCCGTTATCCAGCTTGTAGATCAGTACGTTTGCTGCAGGAAGTCCTGTTTCTTCCGGTTTCTGGTAATCTGTTACTTTTACAATTGCATGACCTGCGATCTCTGTGAGAGGTTTGTCACGAAGTCCCTGCATCAGAGCTGACATCTTATCCATTCCGCTTAATCCCGGGAATTCGAAGCTGTCTACTTTATTCAGGTAACGTCCGTACTGTGCATAGATCTCTTCCATTCTCTGTTTCAGGGAACTTCCGATGCTTCTGTAATATGCAGCCATTTCACAGATCAGCATAGATCCGATAACAGCATCCTTGTCACGTACATATGGTCCTGCAAGGTATCCGTAGCTCTCTTCAAATCCGAAGATAAATCTGTCTACTTCATCTGCTGCTTCAAGCTGTGCGATCTGATCGCCGATCCACTTGAATCCTGTAAGTACGCTTCTGAGTTCTACTCCATAGTGCTCTGCCACTGCATCTGCAAGTGGTGTGGAAACAATGGATTTCACTGCTACCGGGTTCTTTGGCATTGTGCCTTTTTCGATACGGCCTGCACAGATATAGTCAAGAAGGAGTACACCTACCTCATTACCTGTTACCAGTTCATAGGAACCATCCGGACATTTCATTGCGATACCAACACGGTCTGCATCCGGGTCAGTTGCAAGCATTAAGTCTGCACCTGTTTCTTTTGCGAGGTTTAATCCAAGCTCCAGAGCTGCAAAGATTTCCGGGTTCGGATAGCTGCAGGTTGTGAAATATCCGTTCGGATATTCCTGTTCCGGAACGATTGTGATATCTGTAATTCCGATATCTTTTAATACCTGAGTTACAGGTACAAGTCCTGATCCATTTAACGGGCTGTAAACCAGTTTCAGTCCTGCTGTCTTGCAGAGACCCGGACGAACCTGACAGGATTCAATAGCTTCATAGAGAGCCTGCTTGCAGTCATCCCCTACAAAACGGATCTTTCCCTGTTCTACACCTTCTGCGAAGGACATATATTTCGCACCTGTAAGTACGTCTGTTTTCTGGATCTCTTCATATACAATGGCAGCTGCATCGTCTGTCATCTGGCATCCGTCAGGACCATATGCTTTGTATCCGTTGTACTTAGCCGGGTTGTGGGATGCTGTTACCATAATACCTGCATTGCATTCATAGTAACGTGTTGCAAAGGAAAGTGCAGGTACAGGCATCAGTGCGTCATAAATTCTGACATTGATATCATTTGCCGCCAGTACGCCTGCTGCTGTTTTTGCAAATACATCACTCTTAAGACGGCTGTCATAGCTGATGGCTACTGTCTGATTACCGCCCTGTGTTTTTACCCAGTTCGCAAGTCCCTGTGTTGCCTGGCGAACTACATAAATATTCATACGGTTGGTTCCGGCTCCGAGAACTCCGCGAAGTCCGGCTGTTCCAAATTTCAGCGCTACTGCGAAACGATCTTTGATCTCTTCATCGTTTCCTTCGATTTTGGATAATTCCGGATTAAGATCCGCATCCTGCAGATCTGCTGCCAACCAACGTTTGTATTCTTCCTGATACATTTTGACCACTCCTGCCTTATTTTTTAGATTTTTTAAGATATTTCCATAATATCATAAATCAGACAAATCAGCAACAAAACAGCGAGATTTCGGTCAAATTTTAAAAGTTACTTTCTTTTCTGTTTGTCTGCTCTCTGCAGGCATTTCCTATATTGGTCAGGCAGAGCACTGTGGTGATCAGGAAAAGTCCCGGGATCAGAATGATCCACCAGGAACCTGTCATTAATGCCTTATCGGACAGAGACAGCATACTTCCCCATGTGATAACCTCTATCGGAAGTCCAATGCCCATAAAGCTTAAAGTAGCTTCAGAAATCATTGCAGTTCTTACATTCATGACTACCATAAACATAATGGATGAGAAAAAGTTCGGCACCAGATGCTTCCACAAAATACGGAAAAATCCTGCTCCCATACATCTTGCAGCGATGATATACTCACTGTTTCGTATCTGCCGTACCTCTGTGCGTACTACTTTCGCAATACTGGTCCAGCTGGTCACACCGATCACAAAGGACAGACTCAGGATATTGGCATCTCCCATAATAGCCTGCAGCAAAATGATCAGGAGCAGAGTTGGTATACTTAAGAATATTTCTGTAAATCTCATGATCAGTTCATCAAGCCAGGCAGGTGCCACTCCACTGAAGGCACCGACTACCACTGCAATAAAAGTAGAAATAACTGTGGCTAATCCACCGATCAGGATCGAGATTCTTCCTCCATACCAGATCATGGAAAAAATATCCCTTCCCATAGTATCTGTTCCAAAAAGGAACTCCCTGTCAGGAGCTTTATTATAGTTTAACAGATCCATATAAGCAGGATCCTTTGTCATGATTAGTTCCGCACACAGGCAGCCCAGTACGATAAGAATCAGGATTGCTGCTGAAACAACGGGTTTTCCCTGATACCACTTTTTCTTTGATTTGGGAATTACGGTTTCTGTCTTTCTGTTTCCTGCCAGTTCAAATAAATGATTGGTCATCCTTCTACTACCTCCGATTTCTCGGTTATTACTTCATCCTTCATACGGGGATCTATCTGTTCATTAATAGTCTGACTGACGATATTACAGAAAATAACCAGGATTCCTGACATCATACAAAGCAGCATCAGCAGATTGTAATCATGATATCTGGCACTCTCATAGGACAGAGCTCCGATTCCGGGATAAGAGAATACACTTTCTACCACATAGGTTCCTCCAAGTACATGGGGGACTGCAATGGCCATAATACTCAGATAAGCAGGCATTACATTTCGGACACAATGTCTGAACATAAGCTTTTTCTTATCCAGACCTTTTGCCTTTGCCAAAAGTACATAATCTGCGCGAACCTCTTCAAGGATCTTATTTCGGATCATGTAAGCATAATACCATAAATGCTCCATGACCACGATGGTCAGAGGCATGATCAGATGCAGCACTCTGTCACCGATATCTCCTGCATTTCCTGTACTGTAAGCTCCACTGCTTGGCAGGATCTTAAGATTTACGGAAAAAACAAGGATCAGAACCAGAGCCATCCAGAACTCAGGAATACAGCTGGATATGGTTCCCAGCTTACACAGGAGCCGGTCTGCCAGCCGGTTTTCGTACCAGGCACACAGGATTCCCAGAAGCAAGGCTCCGGCAAACATAATGATAAATCCGATTCCTCCAAGTACAAGTGTATTGCCAATACGGCCGCCGATCACTTCTACCACATCCTGTTTATATTTAAATGAAATTCCAAATTCTCCATGAAAGGCATTTTTTACCCACTTCACATACTGCACAGAAATCGGTTCGTTCAATCCCAGTTTTCCCATAGCCCATTCACGTTCTTCCGGACTCATCTTCTCTGTACGGTCACCATAATAGGAGATCAGCGGATCTCCCGGTGCAAGACGGGCTACATAAAATACAGCTACAGACAATATAAATACTGAGATCAGGAATATCAGGCATTTTTTACCATAGTAGACTAACTTTTTTTGTCTCATTATATACTGCACCCCTTTCCTTCATCCGGAAGCATTGCAAAATGTCCGGGTGACACTTCTGTCCACACGCTGTTTTCCATTCCTTCGCCATCATAGTACTGCAGAACTCTTTTTCTCTCCCTGATCGGGTCAGGAACAGGAATTGCAGACAGCAATGTTTTTGTATAAGGATGCACCGGATTGGAATACAATTCTTCTGATGGCGCCAGTTCTACCAGTTTTCCATGATACATAACTCCCACACGGTCACAAAGGTACTCAACCATAGCCAAATCATGGGCAATAAACAGAAATGTAAATCCATGCTCCTCCTGCAGATGACGGAACAGATTGACGATCTGGGCCTGTATGGACACATCCAGAGAAGCTATCGGTTCATCAGCCACCAGAAATTCCGGTTCCATACACAGAGATCTGGCTATGGCCACTCGCTGTCTCTGTCCCCCTGATAATTCAGATGGATAACGATCCAGGAAACTGTTCTCAAGTCCTACATATTCCATCTGAAAAGCAGCTTCCTTCACAAAGCTTCCTCTCGGAGGTGTGATATGCTGGATTCTCATTGGTTCCGTAATAATATCTGACACCTTCATTTTCTGGTTCAGACTGGATGCGGAATCCTGAAATATCATCTGGCGGCGGGTCTGCAGCATTTTTTTATGCTTTTTGAATTCCTTTTTGTCGCAGATATTTACATCTTTATACCAGATTTCTCCCTGAGCCGGCTGATATATATTCATCAGACATCTGGCAACTGTGGACTTTCCTGAACCGGATTCCCCTACCAGACCAAAGATCTCACCTTTATGGATCTGAAATGAGACATCATCTACAGCCTTTACCTTGATCTTTTTTGTCAGATGAAACTGCTGAGTCAGATGCCTGACATCCAATAAAACTTCTTTACTCATGCGCTGTTCCTCCCATAGGTGATTTGATCTGCGGTGCTCTTGGATCCAACAGCCAGGTTGCCGCATAATGAGTATCTGTTATCTTAAACATAGGCGGCATTTCTTCATAATCAATATTCAGGGCATATTCATTTCGACATGCAAAAGCATCACCTTTCGGCGGATCTATCAAAGTAGGAGGCATGCCGGGGATGGTGTACAGGCTTTCTTTTCCATTTGCAAATGCAGGCAGTGATCTCATCAGTCCCCATGTGTATGGATGTCTTGGATCATAATACACTTCCTCTGCTGTACCGATTTCTACGATCTTGCCTGCATACATGACTGCTACTCTGTCTGCCACACGTGCAACAACTCCCAGATCATGGGATACCAGTATGGTAGCTGTTCCAAGCTTCATCTGTATTTCCCGCAGAAGATCCAGAATCTGTGCCTGTATGGTCACATCCAGTGCAGTAGTTGGTTCATCTGCAAATAAAATATCCGGATCTGCTGCCAGAGCAATGGCCATAACACAGCTCTGACGCATTCCTCCGGAGAACTGCCAGGGATACTGATGATATCTTTCCTTGGGATGGGAGATACCTACCAGTTCCATAAGTTCCAGAACCTTCTTATTTACCTGTTCCTTCGTGTAATTCTTATTGTGGATCACCACTGCTTCCCCAATCTGTTTTCCAATTTTAATAGTTGGATTCAGGGAAGTCATAGGATCCTGAAAGATCATAGAAAAAACTCTTCCACGCAGTTTCTGCATCTCCCTTTCCCTGTAACAGGTGATATCCTGTCCGTTCACACAAATGCTGCCCTCTTTAATCTTTGCACTTGGCGGCAAAAGCTTCATGATACTTTTGCAAAGCACACTCTTCCCGCATCCGGATTCTCCAACTATAGCCAGCACCTCTCCCTTTTTTAATGAAAAAGACACATCTCTTACTGCCTGGACTTCTCCGGCAGGACCGTCAATGCTGACTGAAAGATTTTTAACCTCTAATAAATGTTCCATTTTCAATCCTTTTTCCGCTCGTGTAAAAAGGGGGCACCTTTAGTGCCCCCCGTCACAACCTTTATCTTTTTTATGATGTTAGAGTCAAAGGTCTTATGGTGCAAGCATGAATGGCTTTTTGACCTTTTGACCCTGATATCATTTTATTATTCAATAGTCCAGTCTGCTACATTCCAGAAGATTCCAACTCCATGATGTCCCATAATTGTATCAGGATCAATTCCTTTAATATTGCTGTCAGCAACATAGTTGGCATCAATATAGCAGATCATTGCATAAGCCGGATCCTCTGCCAGAGCTTTCTGGAAATTAGCATAGGCTTCTGCACGAACTTCCGGATCAGCTGACTGTCTTGCTTCTGTCAGATACTTGTCAACGTCTGCATTAGAATAGCCTGAGTAGTTTGCTCCCTTATCTGTTCCGAATACTTTGTATGTATGGTCGTCAGCGTCAAATGGGCTTCCCCATCCGATCAGGAATGCCATCTGTCCTGCCCAGTCTGTCTGTGCAGGGATCTCTACTGATACATCCATGCCGATCTCTTTCAGTTCCTGTGCTGCGATCTGAGCCATATCAATACGTACCTGATCTCCTGCACTTACGCTGATCACAAATCCCACTTTTTCGCCGTCACGATAATAGAATCCGTCATCACCCATCTCGCATCCTGCAGCTTCCAGAATTTCTTTTGCTTTTTCAGGATTGTAATCATAATGTTCTACATCTTCATAATTGTAGATATTTCTCTGAAGAGGTCCATAAGCCGGCATTCCCTGTCCAAGGAGAACTGCGTCGATGATCGCCTGACGGTCAAGTCCATAGCATACTGCCGGGATCAGATCACGGTTTTTCTGCCAGTATTCATTTCCAAAGTTAAACATGATTCCACGATAGTCAGAAGTCTTCATATCGTAGCATGTATATGCCTCATCATCTGCAAAAGCAGCTGCATCCTTTGGTGTTAATAATGCCAGATCAAGTTCTCCGGATTTTAACTGAAGTGCTTTCGCATTGTCATCCGGTACGATCTTGAATACAATTTTATCGATGGAAGGCTCACCCTTGAAATAATCTTCATTCTTAACCAGTGTGATCGCCTGTCCCTCATCCCAGGATTCAATCTTGTATGGACCTGTTCCTACCGGATTACGGAAGAAATCAGAGGTCTGCATATCTTCTCCCTCAAGCAGATGCTTAGGAAGAACTGCCATTGTCATATAGTCAAGGAATGCAACGTTTTTGTCCTCAAGCTTGAACGCAACCGTATGATCATCAATCACATTGATCTCTTCTACGTCCTCGTAGTTGGGTGCATTCTCAGAACCATTTTCCGGATCCATGATCGCTTCAATAGTAAATTTAACATCCTCTGCTGTCACAGGTTCACCGTCCTGCCACTTGGCATCTTCTGCCATATGGAATGTATAGGTATTGGTTTCATCATCAAAATCCCAGCTCTCTGCCAGTCCCGGAACTACCTGATTCTCTCCGTCATGTGCAGTTAAACCGTTGAAGATCAGAATATTGATCTCTCCATGTTCATCCATAGCAGGATTAATCCTGGTATAATCTCCGCTTCCATATACCAGTGTTGTTTCTTCCTCTGCCAGTACCGGCACTGTTGTTCCGGCACTGACCAGTGATACAGTCAGAAGCACTCCGGCCATTGTCAATAACCCCTTTTTCATTTCATGTTCCCTCGCTTTTTCTTTATTGGTAACTGACTTTTATGATATCAGACAATTCTGACATCAGTAAGCCCTGCGGGGGGATATTGACATATTCCTTTTTGTGCCTTATATATGCCATATATGGCATACCTGAAGCAGTATCATTACTCTCCATCGCAGTGCGATCCTGCCCGGAGTGTTATTTATGTTATAGGAACATTACAGAGTAATTTCCTATAATATAAATAACACTCCGCCTTTAGTATTTCACTAAAAGCGAAGTGTCCTGATATTAATATAATTTTGCACCAGCCGGAATATGGTCATCTACCATCAGAAGATGAAGTTTTTCTTCGCCCTCTTCTTCATGGATTGCACTAAGTAACATTCCACAAGATTCAATTCCCATCATTGCTCTAGGTGGCAGATTTGTGATAGCTATAAGTGTCTTACCTACCAGTTCTTCTGGTTCGTAGAATGCGTGAATACCGCTTAAAATGGTACGTTCTACGCCTGTTCCATCATCCAGAGTAAACTGTAAAAGTTTCTTTGACTTCGGCACTGCGACACACTCTTTTACCTTTACTGCACGGAAATCGGACTTGCTGAAAGTCTCAAAATCTACCTCATCTTTGAACAATGGTTCGATTTCTACCTTTGAAAAATCAATCTTCTCAACTGGCTTTTCTGAAACCGTTTTAGCCTGCGCAACGTTGTTTGCTTCGTTCTTAGCAGCGCCCTGAGACTTCATTGTCGGGAACAGCAGTACGTCACGGATTGCCTGGCTGTCTGTAAGCAGCATAACCAGACGATCAATTCCGTATCCGATACCACCTGTAGGCGGCATACCGATCTCCAGTGCATTCAGGAAGTCTTCATCTGTGTGGTTCGCTTCCTCATCTCCTGCGTCAGCAAGAGCATCCTGCGCTTTGAAACGCTCTCTCTGATCGATCGGGTCATTAAGCTCGGAATATGCGTTACACATTTCCCATGTATTGATGAAAAGCTCGAAACGCTCTACCTTATTCGGATCAGAAGGTTTCTTCTTTGTCAGCGGAGAAATCTCGATCGGATGATCCATGATAAATGTTGGCTGGATCAGTTCTTTTTCACAGTATTCCTCGAAGAACAGGTTGATGATATCACCCTTCTTATGACGTTCTTCATATTCAATATGATGCTCATCTGCAAGCTTCTTAGCTGCTTCATCATCTGCAACTTCATCAAAGTCAATTCCTGCATATTTCTTGATCGCATCATTCATGGTCAGACGTTCAAAAGGTTTGCTGAGGTCGATCTCGATACCATTGTAGGAAATCTTCGCAGAACCACAAACCTTCTCTGCCAGATAACGGAACATAGACTCAGTCAGTTCCATCATGCCTTCATAATCTGTATATGCCTGATAAAGCTCCATCAGAGTAAACTCCGGATTATGACGGGTATCTACACCTTCATTACGGAATACACGTCCGATCTCATAAACTCTCTCAAGACCACCAACGATCAGTCTCTTCAGATAAAGTTCAAGAGAAATACGAAGCTTAACATCTTCGTTCAGTGCATTATAATGAGTTTCAAACGGTCTTGCTGCAGCACCGCCTGCATTTGCAACCAGCATCGGAGTTTCCACTTCCATGAAGTCACGGTCTGCAAGGAAGTTACGGATTTCTTTCAGAATCTGGGAACGTTTGATAAATACGTTCTTGCTGTCCTGATTCATGATAAGGTCTACATATCTCTGACGATAACGCATATCTGTATCTGTCAGTCCATGGAATTTCTCAGGAAGAATCTGTAAGCTCTTGGAAAGAAGAGTCATGCTTTCTGCATGGATAGAAATCTCACCTGTTCTTGTCCTGAATGCAAAACCTTCCAGTCCGAAGATATCACCGATATCGGATTTCTTAAAATCTGCATAAGAATCTGCTCCGATCGCATCTCTTGCTACATATACCTGAATATTTCCCTGTAAATCCTGGATATTGCAGAAAGAAGCCTTACCCATAACTCTCTTGAACATCATACGGCCTGCGATCGCTACGTGGATCGGGCTTGCGTCCATGATTTCTCTTCTCTCTTCGTAATCTTTCTTAACAGCTTCCTTTGCCTGTTCTTCATCAAGACCTGTTACATCTACTTCTGCACGATCTTTGAGAAGTTCTGCCTCATGTGCTTCATAAAGACTCTTCACTTCTATTGAGTGATGAGTCTGGTTAAACTTTGTGATCTGAAATGGGTCTTTTCCATTAGCCTGAAGATCTGCCAGTTTATCGCGACGTACCTTCAGTAACTGGTTTAAATCCTGTTCCTGCTTCTGCTGTGCCACCTTGGTTCCTCCTTATATACTTGTATAATTATTATTTGTTCATAACTGTTCAGTACCTTCACAGTTACGAGCCAAAATGCATTAAAAATCACCTGC
>OKSP01000454.1_pt1 | contig 23889 bp, 24 predicted proteins | sample 2434041 | NCBI WGS metagenome assembly OKSP01 (sample SAMEA3879593, study PRJEB24766) | human gut metagenome | biome: human-associated habitat; feature: feces | place: USA | collected 1985/1987
AGGAAATTGGGCGGATCAGCGATTTGTTCAAAATGTGAGCAAAATTCCACCGCTGCGCTGTCGGTTGCTTATTTATTTTTTATCATATACTCAAAATCTACAGTTGGCCATTACAAAACTTAAAATTTCCCTATGAATTGCACAACGCGTATCTTATTCAATACAAATATCGCTACATCCATAAACAAATGTGCCAACAGTGTACTAACGATCACGCCATTTGACTTTAATAAGAAATCAGAGGAAAATCCATACCAACAGATAAATCCAGAATAAGCGCCCATTAAAATCAGCAAAGGCAGGTATTTCACGACGCTTTTTAAAGATTCCTTGATGTAATCAAGCGTTGAATCGAAATAGACAAAACGACCGATCGCTAGCATTACAAAATAAAAGATCAAAGAATCATAATTTGAATCGTTATAAATAAATTTTATGTACAACAAGATCAGAATGATATAAAAGGCAGAGATCAGTCGTACGGAGGCTTTTTGTTCGGATGAGATCATTTTCAGATGAACAAAGATCCGGTCGAACCAGAATGTTAAAAATACAGAACATACTAAAAATACCATCAACAAAATATCTTGATATTTATTCCAGAAATAAGCCGCCTGAGGGATCCTTTCGTCGAGGACATAATAAAGAGAAAGGAAGATCAGTACGGAGGTGCTTGAAAATACCATTTCATAAAAGCTTTCGATCCAGCTGATAACTTTTGTTTTATGTGTTTGTTCAATTTGTGCAAGTTCAGCTTCTGTTGGATTTTCAATATTGATCTTATAATGTTTTTGAAGCTTTGCGGTAAGTAAAACGATGGCAAGGACAACAATCAGGCCGATCAAAGAAACAGCCATGAAGCTGCCGGCATTTTGTGCATTAAAATAATGTGTAACATAATATTGTGATTGTGACATATATAACCCCTTCTTTAAACTAAAATAATGACATGAAAATCAAATAATCTCACTAAACACATATTTTAACACCTTTTTATATAAATTCAATGGATACTATATTTCATCATAAAAACTTAAGAAAGTTTTTTGAACAACAGAAAGGCAGTGGATTTGTGTGAGAAATTTATCTATAGACTTGTGAGTAGAGACTGGACAATGTTATAATATAAATAGCACATTTTTTGAAAGTGGTGAGAGAAGATTGAAGAAATCAGTAAGGATCGCAGCAATGATATTTGCCATTTTTGCTATATTGATAGCGGTAGAAATTATCATATCTTATAAATGTCTGACTGTTACGGATTACAAGATTAAGTCTGATAAGATCAAGGAAACGACCAAGATCGTATTAATATCGGATCTTCATAATAGTCAGTTTGGAAGTAAGAATAAGCGTTTAGTGGATAAAATTCAAAAACAAGATCCAGATCTTATCTTGATGGATGGAGATATGTTGAATGAAAATGGGAAGAATGCACAGACAGCAGTAGAACTTGTAAGTGTATTGAAAAAAACAGCACCTGTATATTACGCATTGGGGAATCATGAGATTGCGTATAGACAGCGCAGGGATAAGAATCTATATCAGAAGTTACAGAAAGCAGGTGCAAAGGTTGTAGAGAAAGAATACGAGGATATAAAGGTAAGAAGCAACAAGATCCGGATCGGAGGCCTTTATGAGTATGCATTTGCAGTAGATGGGGCTGGGAATATGGTTAAGAAAAGTATTCCGTCCAAAGTAAGAGATTTTTTGATGGATTATGATGCATTTAAGATCATGTTGTCTCACAGGCCTGATAGTTTTGTTTTTGGGCAGGCAGCAGATACATGGAAGATCGATCTGGTAGTCAGTGGGCATGTACATGGTGGACAGGTAAGAATTCCAGGTAAAGGAGGTCTTTACGGAGGAGATCAGGGATGGTTTCCTGAATATGCGGATGGGATCCATCATTTTAAGGCAGTGAATCATATGATCATTACAAGAGGACTTGGAAGTGATAAGGAAAAACTACCAAGATTTCACAATATTCCAGAGATTGTAGTGATCCGACTTGAAAAACGTTAGAACAAAGAGGGTGAGAGGATGAAGAAATATCAGATTGCAGATTTTATTTTTGGAATTCATATGGAAGAATCGTTAGAAATTCCAGAGAATTTTAAAAAATTTGTGATTGATACCGATGAAGAAGTACAAGTGGAATATTTCCTTGAGGTTGTGGATAAATTACCAGAGTTGGATGGGGAATGTGTATCACAAAGAATTGATCTGAAAGTATATAAGAAAGACAATTTGGAATACCGCCGGATGAATTTTATGGGAATGGAAGAATCCTACGGACAATATGAAGAAATTTCACAAGATCAGGTAAAATTGTACTTAAAACGGGAATTTGTGCATATGATAAATGTTGATACAGTCTTTGTATCTCTTTTTGCGATGGAAAAAAGAATGTTGGCAAAGGATGCGATGGTATTGCATTGTTCTGTACTCAAAGTAAAATCAGGAGTGATCTTATTTAGCGGACCAAGTGGAATTGGTAAGTCAACGCAGGCAGGATTGTGGATGAAGTATCGGAAAGCAAGAGTTATCAATGGTGATAGAACTTTATTAAAAAAAGAGAATGGCAGATGGATGTCTCTTGGATGGCCGATCTGTGGTTCTTCAGAGATCTGTTATAATGAAGCTTATCCTGTGAAAGCAGTCATTTTTCTTGGACAAGCAGAGGAGAATGATGGAAGGAGACTTCGTTATTTTGATGCGATCAAGGCAATGATCAGTCAGATCACAGTGAATGGATGGAATCCGCAGTTCGTGGAGAAAATATGGAATCTTACAGAAGATTTCGCGGCTCAGATCCCGGTGTTTGAGTATGGATGTAACATGGAAGAAGCGGCAGTAGATACTTTAGAGAATCTGCTTTTGGATATTTTAGAATAAAGGAGCATGTAAAGATGAACTTAACCAATGTATTTATAGATATATTAAGAAGTGCTATGATGCAGACTTCCTGTGATATGATAGAGGGACTTTCTACACAAGACTGGGAGAAGATCTATGATATTAGTCAGAAACAGCAACTGGCACCGATGATCTATCAGCAGATTTTTTCAAATGAATCATTTCAAAATAGTGATCCAGGGTTTCAGCAGTTCTGGAAGGGAGATACGATCGATCAGGCAGGAAATCAGGCAAGAAAAAGTATTCTGTTTTTGATGTTGTTTGATAAAATGCGTCAGAATGAATTGACTCCATTGATCGTGAAAGGAATTGTTTGCAGAGATCTATATCCGAATCCAGATCTTCGAACATCCAATGATGAAGATCTTTATATCCCAAGAGATCAGTTTGGGAAGATGGATGAATTTTTGCAGGCAGAGGGATTTATGAGAGAAGAACTGATCAAGGATAAAGTTTATCAGGAAATTCCATATCAGAATCCAAGGAATGGATTATATTTTGAACTGCATATGGATCTGTTTCCTCAGGAATCCGGAGCGTATGGGCATTTTAATCAATTATTTGAAGATGCGTTTGATACTTGTATGGAAACAGATATTCAAGGGAGTAAAGTATTGACGCTGAATCCAAAACAGCATTTTTTATATCTTGTATGCCACAGTCTGAAACATTTTCTTCATAGTGGATTTGGAGTCAGACAGGCATGTGATCTATTATACTTTGCGAAGAAATACCACGATCAGTTGGACTTTCATGAGATCAGGAATATCATGAAAGAATATCATATGGATTCTTTTGCTATGAATGTATTGGATATTGGAGTCTGCTATCTTGGATTTACTTGGGAGGAGCTAGGGCTTTCAAAACCGTCTGATGTAGAAATTGACTGCACAGCATTATTGGATGATATGTTAGATGGTGGTATTTTTGGACAAAATGATATGAATCGTGTACATAGTGCAAATATTACGTTGAATGCAGCAGAGAATGAATCAGTCAATGCAGCTTCCGGGATCCTGGCTTCTTTATTTCCAGGGAAGGAATATATCAAGACGAACTATCCATATTCAAGGAACTATCCGTTTTTACTGCCAGTGGCGTATTTACACAGGATATTTAAATACTTAACTCATCGTAACACAGATGCGGTCAATACAGGAGAAAAAAGCAGTGCACAGATTGGGATGGAACGTGTCAAATTATTAGAGAAATATAAGATTGTAGAGAAATAAATATAAAAGTGAAAAGAGGTGATTCCTCATGCTGGATCAGGAGAAATTTTTTAACACATACAAAGTACAGGAAGCATTTGAGGATTCTGGACTTTCCTGGGATACGCTTGAGAAGATTTATGAGGATTATACGAGACGTTTACCAGAGATGAAAAAGATTGCAGATCGTTTACAGGATGAGATATCAAAAGTAATAGATTTTCATGTACATTCAATTCATAACCGATGTAAGGATCCAGAGCATTTGATTGAGAAGATCATACGGAAAGTTGGAGTTGAAAAACGTCAGAAATATAAAAATATTAATGAACGGAATTATCTGAGGATCGTGCGTGATCTTATGGGTATCCGAATTTTGATCTTATCAAAAGAAGAATGGCGTACGGTACATGACTTTTTGCTGAAAGTTGATGAAGATTCCAGATATGATATGCATATGGCGGAGATGCCAAGGGCTTATATCCGTTATGGGGATCGTGACATTTTTAATTATACGATTCATAAAGAATATACAGATAAGGGATATCGTTCACAGCATTATATTTTTAAATATGGGAATTATTATTTTGAAGTACAGGTACGAACGATCGCTGAAGAAGTATACGCAGAATTTGACCATTATGTAAAGTACCCATATCGTGAGAATAATCATTTTCTAAAGCGGTATACAAGTGTTGTGGCAGAATTGTTGAATTCTGTGGATGAGATCATTTCGACATGTTTTCAGTTTGGAGAAGCAGGCTGGCTTGACATTGAGAAATATTTTGCACAAGACAGCTACAGTGACTTGCAGAGAATGTCGAAAGAACCGCATAAGAGAGAACAAGAACAGATTCCAAGAGCCAATGACGGAGTGATCGATGCTCAAAGTTATATGAATCGGATGATCTTAAGAAAGGGATAAACCAGATGGAGAGATATGACGACGGATTCGCAGAAGAAAGACAACGGATCGAACGATTAGTAGAGGAGATCATTGCTGGAGAACATAAGATTGATAAACTGCCGAATTCTTCCGCAGGATTTAGTGGAGCTGCACAGGCAGAATATTTTTCGAAGGCAAGGTATCATTTAGAATCGGATGTAAGTAATCTGATCGTGAATCATAAACAGCAACTGGATGAATTACAATTGTTAAAGATGATAAAGGGGCAAGAATGATAGAACACAATTTATTTGAGATGGAAAATTACAGAGAGCTGATTGATGAGGTCGGTGTCGATAAATTCCGTGAACGGTTTGAGGAACTGCAGAAGACAGCGATGGAATTTATTGAAATGGCAGGATTTTCTGAGACATCTTACTGCAATGAAAGAATTTTAATGCAGGTGATCCTTGATTATTTTATGGATGTGATGCGGTTAAAGGAATTTCATAGTATTGAGAGGATCCGCACAGAAAAGCTGTTTGCATACACGATTTCCTGGATCGTTCGGAGAAAACCAATTCAGTTTCGGGATTATTCCGAAGAAGAGAGAGATATTTTTATCAATGAACGTTTTGCTGCATATCTGCTCATCAATGAATGTCTGATGTGTGGAACGAAACATTTTGTACAGGAAGCTTACGCAGAAAAATTAGTAGAATATACAGAAATGCTGCTATATTATTTCAAATACCGTCAGTGCGATCCAAAGACATTAGAACTTTTGATCGAATCATTTAAGATGGGCGGACTTGTGCATTAGAAGGAAAGAAACATATGCTCGTAGCAGCAGAAAAAGTAAACCAGTGCCGTTTATATGATCTTGAGGGAAATCAGGAAGAAGTAATCTGGGAAGGACCGGGAGGAACCATGTCAATGGTTCAGGTCCCTGGTTCCGACGGACAGTTTTTAGCGACACATAAATTCTACTCTCCAAATGATTCTAAAGAAGCAAAGATCATCTTAGCTTACCCGGAAGACGGAGAATGGAAGGTAAGAACACTAGCAGAGCTTCCATTTGTGCATCGTTTTGATATTATTTCAAGAAATGGAGTAAACTATGTGATCGCATGTACTTTAAAATCAGGACATGAATACAAAGAAGACTGGAGAAGCCTAGGAAAGATTCAGGTATGCGTTCTTCCAGAAGATTTAAGTAGTGTTGATGAAGAACATCCATTAAAGTTTGAAGTATTAAAAGAAGGTTTGTTAAAGAACCATGGATACTGCAAAGTAGAAGTTGATGGAGTTTTAAGATCTTATGTTGCAGCAAATGAAGGTGTTTTTGAATGTATACCACCAGAATCAGAAGAAGGAACATGGGAAATCAAACAGATCTTAGATGAAGCAAGCAGTGATATGGCATTTGCAGACTTTGATAATGATGGTGAAGATTATATCTTATCTGCAAACAGAGAAATTGATGAAATCTCATTGTATAAAGTGGAAAAATAACTACAACTGCAGGAAATCTGAGAATGATAATTAACAGATTGTGTACTGGACTGATATATAGCGATGCGGTATAATAAAAAGTGCTTTGGATAATGAATGGGAGGTGGAAAACAATGAAGGAATATGATTCACTTAGCGATAACGAAAAGCGCAACATGTTTGCCAGTGTTGCAAACCTCTATTATAATGCGGAAATGACTCAGAATCAGATTGCGGAACGTTTTTTTACCTCACGTTCTAAGATTTCAAGAATGAAATAATACAATGGTTCTTCAGAAATTGGGTGAAGTTGCAGCATACTATCTAGATAATCTGTTAAATGACAATATGATTCTTGGAATTTCATGGGGGAATACAATGTATCATACTGTCAAAGCGGTCAAGACAAGTAAGAATATCCCGATCACAGTCGTACCGATCATGGGAGCAGCCAATGTAAGGACTCCAGAGAGAGATTCTTTGGATCTTTCGAAAGAACTTGCCTATGCATATGGTGGAACGTATCACTACATTTATGCACCATTGTTTGTAAACTCGGAAGAAGTTAGGGACAGTCTTGAACAAGAGTCGAATATTAAAGGATGTTTAGAGTTTGCAAGGAATGCAGATATCATTTTAACCAGTGTTGGTTCTATCGTATATAAGAGTTGGAAATCTTATTTAAGTACCAGAGATTTATATAATCTTGAAAAAAGGTGCGATCGGACATATCGGAGGACATTTCTACGATATGGAAGGAAATGAAGGCAGAAGCGATTCTTGGAGCTGTGAGAGGCGGATATATTAATACACTGATCACAGATGAAGAGGCAGCGAAGGCAGTGCTTGCATTATGTAAATAATATTTACATCATATTAATAAAAAAAGACTGTAAAATAAGTTAGTCAGACTTATTTTACAGTCTTTTCTATTACGATTATTTAGTTTTTACACCTTTAGAACCAGACCAGTTAGAATAATAAGTTTTACCACCAGATTTCAATATTGTGCGGATTCTTACATAATATTTTTTCTTAGATTTTAGTTTTTTTATTGTTACACTTGTTTTTTTGTATCCAGAAACTTTCTTGATCTTACTCTTAGAGAAATTCGGTTTTTCACTGTACTGAATCTGATAACCAGAGATTCGTTTTGCTGGCATTTTGGTGGTAAGCTTTTTCCAACGGACAGTAAATGATTTTTTCTTAGCTTTTACAGATCTTAAGCTACAGTTTTTAGGAAGAATCTGATAAGAAATCATTTTACTTCCCGTATAGTCACCACGGAAATTAATCTGAGCCTGATAGGTACCAACATTTTTTCCAGTTTTCTTATAGATGATTTCATAAGAAGAAGGAGAAAGTTTTTTGCCATTGCGATCTGTGATCGTGACAGATGGTTTTAGAACTTTTCCATTGTAGGTGTTTTTGGTAATTGTATAAACATCAGGCTTTGCAATTGTCTGTATAAGCTGGCTGTCATTACAAATACTGCATCGTTTTATGATACTTCCATCCTGAGATGGTGTAGCTTCGGTTAATATATTTTTATAGTGATGAGATTCACATTTTTCAACATGAATTTTGATGACAGCGGTGGAAGCAAGTTTATCATTTGTCGTAAAAATATCTGGTTTTGAAGCTGTTGCATAGCAGTTCTCATCAATCACATATTCAAGGTAAATTGTTCCAGGTGCTGTTGCATTTAAACTCACTTTTCCAGTACGGTCTGTTGTGAGTGTTGCAATTTTTCCAGAAGTGTCTTCATGACCAGTGGCATCGGTTAAGATCCAATGACCCCGATTCTGGTTAAATCCGATATAATCAGTACCAGCAGCATTGATTCCTTTTAGTTTGATATCAGAAACATTCATGGAGGTACCTGCTGGTAAGTTTTTATGATTCGTATTATCAGCAGTCTCAATCCGTGATAATGCCCGTGTAGAGATCAGACCGTCATAAGTAATGTTGATCGTCTTTAAATTAACACTGTAAGTAGCACCTGCGGATGACATCGGAATATACTGGGCAGTATTTGATAAAGCATAATGAAATGCTTGTTTTGTATCAGCATTTGAGGCAAAACTGCTCCATGTAACGTCACGGTTGGTATCTTTAATATTTAAGTTATCAGTAAGATAAGTCTTTAAATCTTCTCGGGCACTGATGCTATTGCTTCCAAAAATACCCAAAGTTGCGGTTGCAGCATTAGCCTCGTCATTGCTTGCATTGAGAACATGTTCTAATAACATCACTTTATAAGTAAGGATCACAGGACAGTTATATGTTGTCACTTCTTCGCTGTCAGAAGTAGTTCTCTTCATTTTGATCGCACTGTAAGCAGGAAGAGAAATGGATGATTTATCTTCTTTTTTCTCTGTTTTGCTGACAGAATCTTCTTTAGACCAACCTTTTTCTACAGTATTGGAATAATCAAATGTATAGTCCACAGAACCGCTTGCAAAAGCCCCAAAATTAACGCTTGTTCCAACAGTTACAGAGTGGCCCATTGTGTAAGAAGAACTTCCACTGATATTGCTTGTATGGGATACAGTGTTTTCTGTACTTCCTGTGTACTCAGCATTGGCACTCTGAGGAGTATCATTTGTAAAACTAGAAACAAAAGATTCGTTTTTATCAGAACCATCACTTCTTGTACGGATATAAGTAGTTCCAGCGTCTTCCTGAAGAACAGGGCTTACCTTGAAATCATAAAAGACAGCGATCAAGGCACTTCCATGTCCGCGTCGCCTGTTATCACCTTCAGATCTGTTCAGGCTCAAAATAGACCAAAAGACATCTTGATTTGTATTATCTTCCAGAGATTTAAAGCTGTTTGTTGCACTTTTGTCACTGGAATTCCAGCCTTTTTTGTTGCTACCGCTCGTATGCTGTGCCAGATAATATTCATATAATTTTTTACGGATATCTGTATTTGCATTACTAAGTGAATTACTATAATTAAAGCCGTTGCGATGAATATGCCATACATAACCGCCCTTATATTCATTATTGGATATTTTACCAGTGTTATTATATTCAGCGATCGTAGAATAACGCATAGCTTCCATTCTTGAGCTGTAATTGCTGGTACCAGACTGCGATTGACGATTTCGGTGAAGTATATAAGCGATGTCAAACCAGTCTTCTGCCGAAGTTGCATTTGGTGCACCAGATTTGGTGGAAGCATTTGTCTTTGTATGACTGCCACTAAGCATATCCTGATAAAATTTCAGCTTACTGGAGTTGAACGCATTCGATCTTACATTAAATGCGACAGAGTTTCCACTACATACTCCAGCAGATTCTTTTAAAGTTAAAGTATCAGGAACAGATGCAGGAGAAGCTGCCGATACATTAAATGCAGGGGAAATCCCGCTTAATAAAAATGATATGGAGAGAAAAGAAGAAAATATCCTCTTACCCCATAAGTTTTTCAGATTCTTTTTCATATATAAGACCTCCTTCACATAAAAATACCTTATTATCTCTGGTTTTATTTTATGAAAAAGATTGTTTGAGAAATAGTAACCGATAGTCACATGTTGATTTTGGAGTTTCGATGAAAAGACGTGACTCTAAGACACTATTTCATAAGGAAAAAAGATTATAAAATAAGATCATAAAAAACAACGACGTAAGTATTATATTTAAAAGAATAAGATGCTTACGTCGTTTGCTTTAGGATTTTATCGGAATTTCCTATGCAATAAAATTTATTAATTTGAAATTTCCTGATAAGTATTCAGATCGTCAGGTAAGGTCACAGTCACAGATTTTCCAGGATCATGATAAGTCAGGTTCATTTTTAAAGTGATCGAACCTGTCTCATTGTCACCGCTTTCCATAACCATCTGGATGGATTCTTTTACAGGAAGATCTTTGTCATTCAATGTTTTTGTACCGGTCAAAGAAGAAACCTTAATGGAATTACTTCCACCAGTTACAGTTGTCATCTGGGAGGTAACATCTTTGACGTATTGATTCAATCCATCATTATTAATACTGTATTTAAGAACAGTATTTCCATCCTTTTCACTAAGTTTCAGATCTTTGTAATATTTTGCAGGCAAAGAAGTCTGACCTGTGGTTGACTGAATCTGTTTTTGAAGACCTGCGATATCCATTTTTATTTTCTGCTTTGTTCCATTGGTGTTCATGTAATAATAACCATCAGAATAATACATATTCATATCCATAGTCTGCCCAAGCATGTTTAAGGTAGAAGTCATAGACATTTTTAACTGATCTTTATCAACAGTCTGTAGTTTTGTGTCAAAATTCATCTTGATCGTAACGTTTGAGGATGAAGAAGCCTCACTATTTGCGATCTTATAAGAAGCTTCTCCACTGAAATCAGCATCTTTTAATTTGGAACTTTGTTTAAGACTTGATTTCAAAACTTCTTTCGCAGTACGTTTCTTCTGACAGCCGCTGATCGAAAAAAGCAGCATACAGGAAAGAAGCAATGCAGTCATTTTTTTTATTCTAATTTTCATAATGAATCCCTCCATGAAAGAGTTAGTAGTTATTAAGTTTAGTTTACCATATAATCATAATTTTGTGTTAAACTAAAAATAAGAACAGGAACGGAGGTACTTGAAATGAAAAAAACAGTATACCTGACATCAAAACAAGATGGATTAAAACTACATGTACTGCTTATGGAACCAGAACAAGCTCCAAAGGGAATCGTACAGATCTGCCACGGTATGGCAGAACATAAAGAACGCTATGAGCCTTTTATGCAGATGTTGTGTGACAATGGCTATATCAGTGTGATCCATGATCACAGAGGTCATGGTAAGAGTGTCAAAGATGCGGCAGACCTTGGATATTTTTATGATGACAGTGGAAAAGCGATCATAGAAGATGCTCATCAGGTAACAACATGGATGAAAGAACGATATGGGGAAGAACTTCCATATCATTTGTTCGGACATAGTATGGGATCTTTGGTGGTTCGTTGTTATCTGAAAAAATATGATGATGAGCTGGACTCTCTGATCGTATGTGGAAGCCCAAGTGAAAATAAAGCAGCAAAGGCAGCAGGATTTCTTGCAAAAACTGCTTGTAAAATGGGAGCACACAAAAAAGGAGAGTTCTTCCAGAAGATGGCATTTGGCTTATATGGAAAGGCATTAGGAGAAGATGAATCCGAAAATGGCTGGATCAGTTATAACAAAGAAAATGTAAAAGCTTATGATGAAAATCCATTGGATGGATTCGTATTTAGTAATAATGGATTTTTAAATCTGTTTTTACTAATGGATGAAACTTACAACAAAAAAGGATGGCAGGTAAAACATCCGTCACTTCCGATCTTGTTTATCGCAGGAGCAGATGATCCATGCATTGGTTCAAAGAAACAGTATGCACAGGCAATGACAACTTTAAAAAAGCGAGGGTATAATCAGGTACGTGGAATGTTATTTTTAAATCGGAGACATGAGATCTTAAATGAAGATGATGTAGAGAAAGTTTATGATGCGGTATTGCATTTCTTAGAGCAGCATTCCAAAAAGATGACTGATAGTAACTAGGGAGATAAGAAAGAGCGTGATAAACTAGAAGCAAGATCATGAAAGGGGAGGAAAGTTCGTGGGAAAATGGTTTCGTCAGATATTGCAGGGAGAACATTCACTGTTTCGGTTATCTCTTCCATTTCGGGTAAGATTATTTAATGTGCTTGCATTAGTTGGTGGAATGATCAGTCTGATCAATGGAATTTCATCATATGCGAATAATCAGGATAGTGTGATTCTAGGATTGAATCTTGGGATTGCAGTGTTGTCTTTCGTGTTGTTGTTTTATGCATACAAAAGCGGCAGATATCAGTTTTGTTATGTTGTTACGATCATTATGATCTTTCTTATGATGTTCCCATATTTATTTTTTAAATCTGGCGGTTACAAGGGCGGGATGGTTTCTTTTTATATTTTTGGAATCTTATTTACAGTCTTTATGTTGGAAGGAAAGGTAATGTTTTTTACAGCATTTATGGAAATGGTCGTATATATAGCAACGATCATGATCGCCTATCAAAATCCGCAGATGGTTGTATGGTTTTCCTCTGAAAAAGAAGTTGTGATGGATCTGTTGATAGGATTTTGTGCATCTAGTATTTCGGTGGCAGCAGTGATGTATCTGCATTTTCGGATGTACAACAAACAACAAGAAATCTTAGAAGAAGCAAGGATCGAAGCACAGTCAGCGAACAAGGCAAAGAGTGTATTTCTTGCTAATATGAGTCATGAGATCCGGACTCCGATCAATGTAATGCTTGGAATGAACGAGATGATTCTTAGAGAAAGTGAAAGCAAAGAAATCCGCCAATATGCAAAAAGCATTGAACGTTCTGGAGGTTATCTGATCTCATTGATCAATAATATTCTGGATATTTCAAGGATCGAATCCGGAAAAATGGAGATTGAAGAAGGAAAATATGAACTCAGGCAGCTGCTTGATGAAGTGATGTTGATCGCAGAGAAACAGGCGGAACAAAAGTCATTAAAAATGAATCTGATATTTGATAAGACCTTGCCAGCGTATCTGATCGGTGATGTGATACATATCAAACAGATTCTTTTGAACCTGATCAATAATGCAGTAAAATACACTAAAGAAGGTCAGATTGATATTAAAGTCAGTAAAAATGAAGAAGAAACGAAGCTTATTTTCGAGGTAAAAGACACAGGGATCGGGATTAAAGAAGAAAATTTGCCTATTTTATTTGACGCATTTATGAGAGTAGACTCTAAGAAAAATAAGAAGATCAAAGGAACCGGATTAGGACTTGCAATCGCAAAACAGCTGGCAGAACAGATGGACGGTATGATCTGGGTAGAAAGTGTATACGGCAAAGGAAGCAGTTTTTTTGTGCAGCTTCCAATGAAGAAGGTATCTGATGGGAAGATTTCAAATGTTGAATGGAAGGAAACGGATGAACGAAAGAGAAGATCATTTGTTGCACCGCAGGCAAAGATTTTAATCGTAGATGATAATCCGGAAAATCTCATGGTGACAAGATCACTTCTGAAGCGTACAGCTGTGTTTGTGGATACAGCAGCCAGCGGAGAGGAATGTGTGCATAAAGTCAGACAAAACGTATATGATCTGATCTTACTTGATTATATGATGCCGCAGATGGATGGGATCGATACGATCCGGGAATTAAAGAAAGATGTACAATTTCATATTCCAGTGATCGCTTTAACTGCTGATGTGACGAAAGGGATTGAACAGACATTTTTAAGAGAAGGATTTTGTGCGTATCTTTCAAAGCCAGTGATGTGGAGCAAATTAGAAGACCTGCTGATGAAATATTTGAGAGATGATCTAGTATTTATTCATGAGGATCTGAAAGAAGAACAAAAGATCAAAGATGAAAAATTTAAGCAGCTGAAGGGGCAGCTAAAAGAAAATGATATAAAGATTGAAGAGGGGCTTAGACTTCTGGATGGAGACTTTATGCAGTATCGTAAACTGATGGAATTCTTTACGGAGTACCAGGAAGAATATATGAGACAGATGCAGCAGTTGATGACACAAAAGGAAGTGAAAGTCGATGAGATCACAAGGATGATGCACACCTTAAAGAGCAATGCAAAAGCGATAGGTGCGATTCATTTGTATGAGATTGCAAAAGAAATGGAAGATAGAGGGAAACAAAAGGATATGGAATACATCATGTCTGCATATGATCTGCTTAAATTGGAGTGGGAACGAGTATTTAAGGCATCACGGGAATTTATTGAACAGACGAAAAATGTTCTGTTTGATCAGAAAAAAGAGGAAGAAAAAGACAAGCAAAGTAAAGAAGAAATCAAAGAAAAATTAAAAATATTTATCACCAGATATCAGGCGAAAGAAGCGAAAGAACAGATTCAGTATTATCGAAAAGGCAAGATATCCGAGGAAGAAAGAAATATCTTGAAAGAGATGGAAATACGGATCGATCAGCTTGATTTTGATGAAGCAGAAATCCTTATGAAACGATGGGAGGGAATGGAATGAGAGAGAATCATATTTTGATCATAGATGATGATCTTATGCTTCTAAAGACAGCAGAAGAGATTTTATCTGACCAATATAATGTCAGTGTCGCGAAGAGTGGAATACAGGCATTAAATCTGTTAAATAAAAATATCATTCCAGATTTGATTTTATTAGACATTGATATGCCACAGATGGATGGATACGAAACATTAGAAGAAATCAAAAAAATCTCAGGATGTGAACTGATCCCGATCATATTTTTGACTGGATTTTCAGAAATGGATTATGAAGTAAGGGGCTTGAAAGCAGGGGCAGTTGATTATATCGTAAAGCCATTTGCAAAAGAAATTTTACTTGCCAGGGTTGAACGGCATTTGGAACGATATCAGCAGAGACAGCACAAACAACCCATGGAATTATCAGATTATGCCAAGCAGATCAAAAGCCAGTTAACACCAACAGAATGGAAGATCGCAATAGCGATCGCAGAAGGAATGGAAAACAAGGAAATTGCAGAGTCTATGCATTATTCTTATGGGTACGTGAAAAATCTTGTAGCAAGGATCTTCTCAAAATTAGAGATTGAAAAACGACGGGAATTAAAAAAGCTAATGGTCAAGGAATAAATTTTAAGTTGTAGTTGGCTAACTGTAGATTTTGAGTATATGATAAAAAATAAATAAGCAACCGAAAGCACAGCGGTGGAATTTTGCTCACATTTTGAACAAATCGCTGATCCGCCCAATTTCCTACGAGAACTCGCTTTGAAGTTTTGTTTCAGACAAAAGTCTTTGAAGCTCAGACACTCGTCCAATTGGGCTGCGAATTTGTTCAAAATATGGCAAAATTCCAATGCTGTGCTTTCGGTTGCTTATTTATTTTTTATCATATACCAGAAGTCTAGAGTGTGGACAATTACAAGATTGATAATTTAAGTAGTTGTGTATGTTGAACGTTATTTGTTTTCAATTTTTGTAGTGATAGACAGAAAGTTATAATATTCCACCAATAATTTCTGTCATTCAAATCAGCGCTTTAAAGTTGCGTATCGTCAGAAATTTTGTTATAATTATTAATTATTGCGAAAAGGAAAGGAAATTATTTACTATGAAGAAAGAGAATAACAAAAAAAGTGCAAGCGCTTTGATCGGTGCGGCATTTCTTATGGCAACTTCGGCAATTGGACCTGGATTTTTGACACAAACTGGTAAATTTACAGATAGTCTGCATGGAAGCTTTGGATTTGTAATTTTAATCTCCGTGATCTTAGCAGCGATCGTGCAGTTAAATGTATGGAGAGTTCTGTGCGTATCTGGAATGCGTGGACAGGATGTGGCGAATAAGGTACTTCCTGGACTTGGATATGTGATCGCATTTTTAGTTGTAGCAGGTGGTCTTGTATTTAATATCGGTAACGTTGGTGGAGGTGCTTTAGGTTTTAATACACTTCTTGGAATTCCTACTACTGTTGGATATTTTATTGCGGGAGCAATTGCGATCATCGTATTTTTATCAAAGAATGCATTAAATGCTATGGATAACCTTACAAAGATCCTTGGTGGGATCATGATCCTTGTCATCTTTATTGTGATCCTGATCGTACAGCCGCCAGTTGGTATGGCAGCAAAAGAAACAATCATGCCAACAGCATCTATGGGAGATATTTTCCCAGCGATTCTTACATTACTTGGAGGAACAGTCGGTGGATATATTACATTTGCAGGTGCACATCGTCTGATCGATTCAGGAATCACTGGAAAAGAGAACTTAAAAGAGATCAATAAGAGTTCTGTTATGGGAATGGGAATTGCAACGATCGTACGTATCTTCTTATTCCTTGCAGTTTTAGGAGTGGTTGTAGCAACAGCAACTTCACCAGCTCATACATTAGATGCAGCGAACCCAACAGCGGATGCATTTTTACAGGGAGCAGGACAGATCGGTTATAGATTCTTTGGACTTGTGATCTTATGCGCAGCGGTCACATCCATCGTTGGATGTGCTTATACATCTGTGTCTTTCCTTAAGACATTCAGCAAAACGATTGAGAAGAATGAGAAATGGTTTATTGTAGGATTTATCGCGATCAGTACTGTATGTATGGCACTTGCTGGACAGCCAGCGGTATTATTAGTACTTGCAGGAGCATTAAATGGATTGATCTTACCGATCACATTAGGAGTTTGCCTGATCGCATCTCAGAAGAAATCTGTTATGGGAGAAGATTATCATCATCCAGTATTATTACTGGTTCTTGGAATCGTGGTAGTTGTTGTTTCAGGATATCTTGGAATTACATCATTAAGCAGCTTAAGTGCATTATTTGCATAAGCAAAATTGTCTGGATAAACAGATAAGTTTAAAACATAGAAGCACAGACTGACCGAAAGGAGTTATGTGAAGAAACATGGAAGAAGTAAAGATTAGTACTGCGGGAGATTCTGCCTTACTCATTGAATTTGGACAGGAAATTTCCCCAGAGATCAATGCAAGGATCACAGCCTTTGTACATCTTTTAAAAGCGCAGCGTATCGAAGGTGTGCAGGATATGATTCCGGCATTTACCAGTCTCTTGATCAATTATGATCCGAGGGTGGTAAATTACAAAACATTAACAAAACGTCTACAGAAGTTACTAAAACTGGATGTCAATGAAGAGACATCGACATCCAGAATTTTTGAAATCCCAGTATGTTATGGAGGAGAATACGGACCAGATATTGAAAATATCGCAAAAAATGCTGGTTTAACGGAAGAAGAGGTTATAAAGATTCATTCTTCCAAAGACTACTTGATCTACATGCTTGGATTTTTGCCAGGATTTTCATATCTTGGAGGACTTGATGAAAGAATTCATACACCAAGACTGGCGAACCCAAGAATCAGAATTCCGGCAGGAAGTGTTGGGATCGGTGGCTCTCAGACAGGAATTTATCCGCTTGATTCACCAGGAGGATGGCAGTTACTTGGTCTGACACCAGTAAAAACCTATGATCCAGAACGAGAGAATCCAATTCTTTTTGAAGCTGGAGATTATATCCGTTTTGTACCTGTTTCAGAAGAAGAGTATTTAAAGATCAAAGAACAGGTTGAAAATGGAACATATGAATGTATCATTCATACAAAGGAGGTGTAGATTATGGGAATTCGTGTATTAAAAGGCGGAATGATGACAACGGTGCAGGATCTTGGAAGAACAGGATACCAGAGTCAGGGATTTAGTGTATCCGGAGTTATGGATGTTCGTTCTTTTAAGATTGCAAATCTCCTGCTGGATAACCCGGAAAATGAAGCAGTTCTTGAATTTACCTTAATAGGACCAACACTTGAATTTACATCCGAGACGATCATTTCGATCACAGGTGGAGATTTCCGCCCGCAGATCAATGGAAAACCTGCCAAGATGTATACAGCAATTTATATGCATCGTGGAGATATTTTGACATTTGGCGGAGCAAGAACTGGAACAAGAGGATATATTGCATTTTCAAGTTATCTTGATGTGCCAGTAGTCATGGGAAGCCGTTCTACGAATATCAAATGTCAGATTGGTGGATATAAAGGCCGGAAACTAGAAGATGAAGATTATATTGCGTTCAGGGCAAAGCGAAGATATCTGCCATATTATTTATCAAGGAGTCTGGATCTTGATGAATTTGATCAGGAAAAGATAACATTAAGAGTTGTCATGGGACCTCAGGAAAAGATGTTTACGAAAGAGGGCCGAGAAACATTTTTAAATTCAGAATATACAGTAACAAGTGAATTTGACCGCATGGGATGTCGATTAGAAGGACCATTTATCGCATATAAGACAACTTCAGATATCATTTCTGATGGAATCGCCTTTGGATCTGTTCAGGTACCAAGTCATGGAAAACCGATCATCTTATTAGCAGACCGCCAGACAACGGGTGGATATGCGAAGATCGCGACAGTTGTTTCTGTAGATATTCCGAAACTTGTTCAAAGAAAAACAGAACAAAAAGTAAGATTTCAGGCAGTATCCGTAGAAGAAGCCCAGAAGCTGTTAGCAGATGAGATGAAAGAGCTGAATGACTTCAGAAGCCAGATTTATACACCTTGTAAAGAAGTATTAGATTGCAGACTCGTTGCAAAACGAATCAGCACACTATTTAAATAGAAAAGGAGAATGAAACGGTGAATTTAGATAAAATTGAGAAATTAGTAAAGATCATCGAGAATTCCTCTATGCTTGATTTCAGCATTCAGGAAGGCGATGTAAAGATCAAAATGAGCAGAAGAGGAAGTGTTGGAGCGCCTGCTGCACCGATGTCAGTTTCCACACAGGGTGTTGATACAGTAGAAAGTATTGATTCCGAAGATGAATCATACATCACATCTCCGATCGTAGGTACCTTTTATGCGGCTCCATCCCCAGATGCCAAGGCATTTGTGAAGGTTGGAGACAGAGTCAAGGCAGGACAGACTGTATGTATCCTTGAGGCGATGAAATTAATGAATGAGATCGAAAGTGATTATGACTGTGAGATTGAAGCTGTCTTAGCAAGCAACGAACAGAAAGTTGAATATGGACAGCCATTATTTAAAGTAAAAAAACTTGAAGACTAAAGGAGGCATTGTATGTTTCGAAGTATATTGATCGCGAACCGTGGTGAGATCGCAGTGCGCATTATTCGTGCTTGTCGTAATATGGGGATCAAGAGTATCGCGGTTTATTCAAAAGAAGATAAAGACAGTCTTCATGTACAATTAGCAGATCGAAGAGTATGTATCGGAGAAGGACCTGCAAAAAACAGCTACTTAAACATGGAACGTATCATTTCTGCAGCAAAGAATACGGACGCAGATGCGATCCATCCAGGGTTTGGTTTCTTATCTGAGAATGCTGATTTCGTTCGCTTATGTAAAGAAAATGGTATTGCATTTATCGGACCGAGTGCAGAAGTCATTGACAGCATGGGAAATAAATCAAACGCAAGAAAAACAATGATGGAAGCAGGAGTTCCAGTTGTTCCAGGAACCAAAGAACCTGTCTATGATGCAGCTACAGGGGAGAAATTAGCAGATGAGATCGGTTATCCAGTTATGATAAAAGCATCTTCAGGTGGTGGTGGAAAAGGAATGCGAGTTTCCAGATCCAAAGAAGATTTTGAATTCAATTTCAATACTGCTCAGAGAGAATCTGCCAATGCATTTGGTGATGATACGATGTACATTGAGAAATTCATCGAGAATCCAAGACATGTGGAGATTCAGATCATGGCAGATGGACATGGGAATGTCGTAGCCTTGGGAGAACGTGATTGTTCTGTTCAGAGAAACCACCAGAAACTGATCGAAGAATCACCATCCCCAGCGATCACGGAAAAGATCAGAAAATCTATGAATCACGATGCGATCCTTGCAGCGAAAGCAGTAGGGTATACCAATGCTGGAACCATAGAATTTATCCTTGATCCAAAAGGAACCTATTATTTCATGGAAATGAACACACGTATTCAGGTAGAACATGGGGTCACAGAGATGGTTACGGGAACAGATCTGATCATTGAACAGATCCGAGTGGCTATGGGAATGGAATTAAGTTTTACACAGGAAGATGTGGAGATCAACGGACATGCGATCGAATGTCGTATCAATGCAGAGATTCCAGAGAAAAACTTTATGCCAAGTCCAGGTGTGATCAAACATTTGCATTTGCCAGCTGGAAATGGAGTTCGTGTAGATACCGCAATTTATACAGGGTACTGTATTCCATCCGAATACGATTCTATGATCGCGAAAGTTATCGTACACGCACCAGACCGTGATGCAGCATTACAGAAAATGAGATCAGCTCTTGATGAGATGGTGATATTAGGAATCAATACAAACCTTGATTTCCAGTATCAGCTGATGAATAACCGTGAATTCTGTGAAGGAAAAGCGGATACAGGATTTATCGAGAGACTCTTGAAATTAGATTAAATTCGATAAAACGGAAGAAATGGAGGTATAAATTAAATGTACCAGATAGATTTAAATAGTGACCTTGGAGAAAGTTTTGGACGTTACACGATCGGGAATGATGATAAGATCATTCCATTGATCACATCAGCGAATGTTGCATGTGGTTATCATGCATCCGATCCAGTGGTTATGATGGAGACGATCCAGAGAGCAAAAGAAGCCGGGATCGCAGTTGGGGCCCATCCGGGACTTCCAGATCTGATGGGATTTGGACGAAGAAGCATGGCGATTTCCAACGAAGAAGCGAAAGCATATACACTATACCAGATCAGTGCGATAGGTGGAATGTGTAAAGCGGCCGGAGTGAAATTACAGCATGTAAAACCACATGGAGCATTATATAATATGGCGGCTAAGGATTATGATCTGTCTAAAGCAATCTGTGAAGCAATTTATGAATATGATAAAGACCTGATCGTTATGGGATTATCTGGAAGCGAGATGATCAAAGCAGCAAAAGACTGTGGATTAAAGTCAGCCAGTGAAGTATTTGCAGACAGAGCTTATGAAGAAGATGGAACACTGGTGAATCGAAGAAAACCAGGAGCTATGATCGAAGATGAAGATGAAGCGATCAACCGAGTTATTCGTATGATAAAAGAAGGAAAAGTGACTTCGATCACTGGAAAAGATATTGATATTAAGGCAGACTCAGTATGCGTTCACGGAGATGGAGAGAAAGCATTATTATTTGTGGAGAAGATCCGTAAGACATTCGTTGAGAATGAGATAGAAATCTGTCATTTATAATGAAGATATTTTTAAGATAATGAAGAAATGGTAGATGGATCTAGAGAAGAATTCATCTGCCATTTTTTCATTTCAGAGGAAATTGTGATATTTATATCATGTAAAAATGACCTATCGTTCATGGAAATGTTTACATCTTAATTTTAGTATGCTAAACTACATTAGTTAAAACTAACCGTATAAAAGAGGTAAAGATATATTGAAGCAGTATAAAGTCAAACATGAAATACAATACCATGATATCATCGAATGTATTACTTGTGCATTGGATGCAAGAGATACATATACAGCAGGACATTCAAAGCGAGTCAGTGACATGGCCTTGCGGGTTTGTTATGTTTTGAGATTAAAGAAAAAAGAAATCCAGAAGATTCATATTGCAGCACATTTACATGATATTGGGAAAATTGGAGTTCCAGATGTAATATTATTAAAAGAAGGAAGATTAGAACCAGAAGAATGGGAACAGATGAAAAAGCATTCAGAGATCGGGGCAGAGATTTTGAGCAAATCTCACTATCTGGGAGAATTAAAAGATATTGTCCTTCATCACCATGAACGATATGATGGAGGTGGATATCCCGCAGGGATTCAAGGAAAACAAATTCCTTTAGGATCAAGGATCATAGCAATTTGTGACTCTATTGATGCCATGTCATCGAATCGCTGCTATCGAAAGGCATATGATAGAGATTTTTGTTATCAGGAAATTAAGAAAAATCTTGGGAAGATGTATGATTCTGAGATAGGAAAAGCAGTACTTGAACATTGGGATTATGTTGTTGGAAATGAGAAAGAGAAGTATAAGAAAGAAGGAGACAAATGCAAGATAAAGTAAGAGATTTAAGAAGTGCATTAAAACGCTTGAAACAAATGGAAGGGCAGTACATAGAAACTGATGTAGAAGTTGATCCAATGGCAGAACTTGCGGGAGTTTACCGCTATGTAGGTGCAGGTGGAACTGTAAAGCGCCCGACAAAAGAAGGTCCAGCGATGGTATTTAATAATGTCAAAGGACATAAAGATGCCAGAGTAGCCATCGGTGTATTAGCAAGCAGAAAGCGTGTGGCAGCGCTCTTGGACTGTAAACCAGAAGAATTAGGAAAGAAACTTTATCATAGCGTAGATAATCCGATCGCACCAGTGGAATATCAGGGAGATGCACCATGTCAGCAGGTTGTTCATAAAGTGGAAGATCCAGACTTTAATTTGTATGATCTGGTACCAGCACCAACCAACACACCAGATGATGCAGGTCCATATATTACATTGGGTATGTGCTATGCAACGCACCCAGACACAGGAGTTCATGATGTAACCATCCACAGATTATGCATTCAGGGAAAAGATGAACTTTCTATTTTCTTCACTCCTGGAGCAAGACACATCGGAGCAATGGCAGAACGTGCAGAAGAATTAGGACAGAAACTTCCAATTTCAATCAGTATCGGAGTGGATCCGGCGATCGAGATTGGTTCTTGTTTCGAGGCACCAACAACACCTCTGGGATACGATGAATTATCTGTAGCAGGTGCATTGAGAAATGAACCAGTAGAGCTTTGTAAATGCTTAACAGTTAACGAAATGGCAATTGCAAATGCCGAATATGTCATCGAAGGGGAAGTGATTCCAAATGTCCGAGTACAGGAAGACCAGAACAGCCACACAGGCTATGCAATGCCAGAATTTCCAGGATACACAGGACCTGCAAGTTCACAGTGCTGGCTGATCAAAGTCAAAGCGGTAACACACAGAGAAAATCCGATCATGCAGACATGCATCGGGCCAAGTGAAGAACATGTATCTATGGCTGGAATCCCAACAGAAGCAAGTATTTATGGAATGGTAGAAAAAGCGATGCCGGGACGTCTTCAGAATGTATACTGCGGCTCCGCAGGCGGTGGAAAATACATGGCAGTCTTACAGTTTAAGAAACGAGAAGCCAGCGATGAAGGAAGACAAAGACAGGCAGCACTTCTTGCATTTTCAGCATTCAGTGAACTGAAGCATGTATTTTTGGTAGACGAGGACGTCGACTGTTTCGATATGAATGATGTATTATGGGCAATGAATACAAGATTCCAGGGAGATGCAGATATCATCACGATTCCAGGGGTAAGATGTCATCCGCTGGATCCATCCAACGATCCAACATGTTCTTCAAGTATCAGAGATCATGGGATTGCATGCAAGACAATCTTTGACTGTACTGTTCCATATGATCAGAAAGAGCGATTCAAGAGAGCAAGATTTATGGAAGTTGATCCGGAATACTGGTTATCATAAAATACAGAATACAAATAGGAAAAGGAAATTTATTTGAATGAAGAAACGACTGATCATAGGAGCAACAGGGGCAAGTGGAATTCCAATCTTGATCCAGTGTCTAAAATTGGTGCAAGAGCAGAAGGATTTTGAATCTTATTTGGTTATGACAGATAGTGCCAAACTGACCTTAGAACATGAAACAAAAATGAAGGTGGAAGAGGTTGAAAAACTTGCTGATCATGTTCTGGATTCAAGAGAGATCGGTGCAGGACCAGCCAGTGGATCATTTCAGACGGAAGGGATGCTCATTGTCCCATGTAGTATGAAGACAATTGCAGGAATTCACAGTGGATATGCAGACAATCTGAT
>OKSP01000456.1_pt1 | contig 23830 bp, 18 predicted proteins | sample 2434041 | NCBI WGS metagenome assembly OKSP01 (sample SAMEA3879593, study PRJEB24766) | human gut metagenome | biome: human-associated habitat; feature: feces | place: USA | collected 1985/1987
ATCTCGTTCAGACGCTCTACGAAAAGAAGCTCCTGACCTATCCGCGCACGGACAGCCAGTTCATCACGGACGATATGGAGGACACCGCCCGTCAGGTCATTTCCATCGTCTGCCGCCAGCTTCCGCTTTTCTCCGGCGTTTCGGTCACTCCGGACATTTCCCGCGTAACCGACAACAGCAAGGTCACAGATCACCATGCCATTCTCCCGACCGTCCAGCTTGAAAAGCAGGATGTTTCGGCGCTCCCTCAGTCGGAGCAGAAAATTCTCAATCTTGTTGGGATGCGCCTTCTGTGTGCGACCGGCGAGAAGCACACCTACGCAGAAACGCAAATCACGCTCTCCTGCGAGAGCTATACGTTCAAAACCAAGGGTAAGACCGTCATTCAAAACGGCTGGAAAGCCATCGAAGAGCTGTTCAAGGCTTCCCTCAAGACGAAGGAAAAGGACGATCCCATGAAGTCCCTGCCCGAAGTCCATGAGGGCGATGTTCTGGATGGTGTGTCCGCCAGCGTCACCGAACACTTTACGACACCCCCGAAGCAGTACACGGAAGACACGCTCCTGTCTGCAATGGAGACTGCCGGAAACGATCAGTTTGACGATAACACCGAGAAGAAAGGTCTTGGAACACCCGCGACCCGTGCCGGTATCATTGAAAAGCTGGTGAAATCCGGCTTTGCAGAGCGCAAAGGCAAATCCCTCATTCCCACGAAGGACGGCTGCAACCTCGTCTGTGTTCTGCCGGAACAGATCACGTCTCCCGCAATGACGGCGGAATGGGAAAACACGCTTATGGAGATTGAGCGCGGCAATGCGGATGCAGACGCTTTCCTCAGCGGCATTGTCCGGATGACCGGTGATCTCGTAAAAGCCTATCCGTTTCTTTCTGATGCCGAAGCCCAGCGTTTCGGCACGGGCAAGGAGGAAATCGGCAAGTGTCCCCGCTGCGGCTCTCCGGTCTACGTCGGCAAGGGCAATTTCTACTGCTCGAATAAGGAATGCTCCTTCTGCCTGTGGGAAGACAATAAGTTCTTTTCCAGCAAGAAAAAGAAGCTGACCAAGAAGATTGCAAAGGAGCTGCTGGACAAGGGCTGGTGCCGAGTGACCGGGCTTTACACGCCGAAGAAGCCTCAGCTCTACGATGCGGTGATCCGTCTGGATGACAGCGGCGGCAAATACGTCAGCTTCAAGATGGAGTTTGATCGATGACCCGCCCAAAGTATCTTGCTTCATGCAGCGGAGGCAAAGACAGCGTAGCGACGCTCCTGCTGGCTGCACAGCACAATGAGCCGCTTGACGAGGCGGTTTTCAGTGAGGTCATGTTCGACAAAGACACAAGCGGCGAAGTCCCGGAACACCGGGACTTCATTTATGACCGGCTCAAGCCCTTCTGCGAAAAGGAGCTGGGCATCAAGTTCACCATTCTCCACGCGGACAAGACCTACGATGAGGTGTTCCATCACGTCATCACCCGCGGACCTCATAAGGGCGAGGTTCGCGGTTTTGCGTGGGCCGGGATGTGCGCGGTCAATCGGGACTGCAAAATCCCGCCCGTCCGCAAGTACAATGCCGCGCTTTCTCCGGACACCGTGAGCTATGTCGGTATCGCGGAGGATGAACCCAAACGCCTTGCGCGTCTGGACGGCGTGAAGAAGGTCAGTCTGCTTGCCAAATACGGCATGACAGAGGCGGATGCCTACAATCTCTGTCAGGAACGCGGGTTGCTTTCTCCAATATACGGTCACTGCCGGAGAAACGGTTGCTGGTTCTGTCCCAATGCAAGCGACAATGAACTGCTGCACATAATCACAAATTATCCGGAGATGTTTGACCGGCTGATTGAATGGGAGAACGAGGATAACATCTTCCATCGTCGGATGACGCGCAGAGAAACCCCGTCTGAGGTAAAGGCTCGACTGTTGAGCAAATCCCAGACGGGGTTTTCTTCTCCCAAAAGCAAATAAGAAATGGAGGTTTGAGATGGCTGAAAGCAAAAATGCACAGCAAGTCCGTGAGATTACGGACAAGCTGGAACAGGGCATCAAGGAGCTTTTTGAATCCGAGCGGTTCAAGGAATATCTCCGCACGATGTCCAAGTTCTACAACTATTCTTTCAACAACACGCTGCTCATTGCGATGCAGAAGCCGGAGGCAACCTATGTTGCCGGTTATACCTCGTGGCAGCGCAACTTTGACCGTCAGGTCATGAAGGGCGAAAAGGGCATCAAGATTCTTGCACCCGCGCCGTACAAGGCGCAGGAAGAGCGTGAGAAGATTGATCCTTTGACGCAGAAGCCGGTGATCGGCGCAGATGGGAAGGCTGTCACGGAAACGGTTGAGGTCCTGCGTCCTGCCTTCAAGGTGGTAAGTGTCTTTGATGTTTCCCAGACGGACGGCAAGGAGCTTCCGGACATCATCGTCGATGAGCTGAAAGGCACCGTCGAAAACTACGAGGCGTTCTTCGACGCGCTCAGGCAGGAATCTCCCGTCCCTATTTCCTTTGAGGACATTCCGGGCGGTGCAAAGGGATTCTTCTCGCCGGTTGAAAGCCGCATTGCCATTCAGGAAGGCATGAGCGAAATCCAGACGGTAAAAACCGCCATTCACGAGATCGCCCACGCAAAGCTCCACGCCGTCAAGCCGGATGAGAAAGCCGCGCCAGAAGATAAGAAGGATCGGCACACCAAGGAGGTTGAAGCGGAAAGCGTTGCCTACACCGTCTGCCAACGGTACGGCATTGAAACCTCGGACTACTCCTTCGGTTACATCGCCGGTTGGTCATCCGGCAAGGAAACCAAGGAACTGAAAAGCTCTCTGGACACCATCCGCAAGACGGCGGCTGAAATGATCGAGGGCATTGACGCCAAGCTCAAGGTGCTGCTGGCAGAGAAAGCGCAGTCCGCAGAGAAAGATACCGAAGCCCCCGCAGAGCCGATGCCGGAAGTCCCCGTTTACCGCGAGACGGCGAATTATGCTTATGAAGCCGGTGAGCTGGAGTCATATCGTGCTTCTCTCACTGCAAACGTGGAATGCCGCCGTGCGATTGAGGCGGCAATCAGTTCTAACTACGGAGACAACCGGCTGGATGCGGATGCTGCCGTAAAAAGCGTCCTTGAGCAATTTTCTCCGGAGCGCGTCCGGTATGTCCTCGCAAACACCATTCAGCAGAAAGACTTTGACGGGCGCATTCCCCAGCCCCTCAAGGAATGGGCGAAGAGCGTTGAAGTCTGCCCTGAGAATGCCTCTCGCTTCCTTGTGGATAAACCCAATCCCGGACTGACCGCCCTTTTCGTCGATGCGTTCCGTCAGCAGACCGAAGCTCAAAAGGATGTCACTTCTGAGAAGGCAACAGAAAGAGACCCGGAGGTCGTTGCATGGGAGAACGATGAGATTACCTCTATTGAGGTAAAAACTGTGGAGGTCAAGTCTCCCTTTGCCCCCTTGCCGGAGGAAGCGGCAAAAGCACCGAAAGCGCACCGCCTGACTGCCGAAGAGAAGGAAATCAAAGCCGCCGTCATGGACACGCTCAAGGGGCAGATTGCCTATAACAACGACGGAATGCGGGCGTCCTATCGCGCCTCTAACCATTCCTTCAATCTGCTGGCACGGAACGGCGTCAGGATCGAGGGCAACACGGTCACGCAGAACGGTGAGCCGCTGTTCAAAATCCATCGCCGTCATGCGACGCGGAAAACTCAGGGCTGCTACCGTGAGCTGATGCCGACGCTGGAATACGTCAAGCAGGAGCAGAAGCAGGAAAAGCCCTCTATCCGCGATCAGCTCAGGACTGCTGCAAAACAGCAGCCGGAGAAGAAGTCTCCGGTCAAATCCAAAACGCATGACATGGAGTTGTGAGAAAGGAGACGCATGAAGAAATACACAGACGTTGACATCGTTGCGGAGCTGCAGAAGCTCGTGGACGATCATGTAGACAGCTACAAGGAAGACTTCGACATCGACAAGCGCATCATCCGCCGCGCTGCCGAAAGCCGGAATCCCGAAGACAAGACGCTGATGTGGTTCTGCCGTCCGCATGGAACGCACTGCCTCAATGAAAATCAGGTCTTTATTCAGGGAACGCGGGATCACAACACCTTCCGTTTCTATGCGGAACAGACCTACGACGAGTGCATTGCCCGCGTCATCATCCCGAAAGCCGTTAAGCGCGGCAAGGTCTTCGGAGATGTATTTGAGATCAACTACCGGGAACAGGCGGCAAATGTGGCGCAGAACTCGGTTGCGCCGGATCATGACCGGCTGACCTTCGCAGACGGCTATGTGCTGGACGCACCCTGCCGCAGCAGCTTCGATGCAGCAATGGCTCTGGTCGGTGAGCATGGCGGCGTCAAAACCCACCAGACGCTCCCGAAGGACGCGGAGGCGCTGGCAGAAGTGCTGTCTAAGCAGAAAAGCCGCCGTGACAGACTGCCGGAGGCAGATAGGACGGAGGTGCTTTCGCCGCTCCCCGTCGCAGAACTCCGCAAATATGAGGCAGTCAAAAAGGCTCATCCGGATGCGCTGGTCTGCTTTGCTCAGAACGGCTATTTTGAGCTGTACGGCAAGGACGCGGAAAAAGCCGCGCCCCTGCTCGGCACAAAGCTCCTTGAGAAGAAGGTACGCGGCAAGCCCTCCATGCCGGTGACCGGCTTCCGTGAAAGCGCATGGGTAGCCGGTTCTCACAAGCTCTGGAAGTCCGGCGCAGATGTCTTTCTCAGCAAGGACGGCGAGACCTTCAAGGAACTCAAAGCCGCAGATTACATTCCTGTCGGTGCGACGCTGAATGTGGATAGGATCAAGTGCAGAATCGACGCGGTTGATTTTGCCGCTGATGAAGTCCGGCTGACGAACATCGAGGACAAGAACCGCCCCATTCGCTTTTCTGAGAGCATCCAGTATGTCCGTTCGTATGTGGAGGATGCCGGGACTGCCATCTACGACACCATCCCGAAAAAGCCTGCTGCCCGTGAATCCATCCGCGACAAGCTGAAATCCGCGCAGAAAGCACAGCCGCCCCACACACCGAAGCCGCAGAAAAACAAAGGAAAGGATATGGAACTCTGATATGAAAAACTTTACCGTGGAAGAAATCAACCTGATGTGCTGCTTCAACACGTCCAGCCGGAAGCGGCTGATCGACGATATGAAGAGCGTCACCCTGAACGACATGGACGGCGAGATCGCAGAGCTGATGTATAAGACCGTCCGGAAGCTCGAAGCCATGACCGATGCTGAGTTTGAGGAACTGTATATCATGCCGGACGGCATGGTAGATGACTGAAAGGAGGATGCCTATGCCCGTATTAGACGGTGATTTTGAAGCCTTCGTCACGAACCTTGGCAAGTACAACGAGGGTATGCTGGTCGGTGAGTGGGTGAAGCTGCCCACCACAGAGGAAGAGATGCAGAAGGTCTTTGAGCGCATCGGGATCGGCAAGCAGGATGATTTCGGTCAGCCCTACGAAGAGTGGTTTATCACTGACTACGAATGCCCAATCTATGGCGTTCAGAAGATGCTTGGCGAGTACGAGAGCCTTGATAAGCTCAACTATCTCGCCGCCTTGATTGACGAGCTTTCCCTGAGCGATCAGGAAAAGCTCGTTGCCATTATGGAGGCTGGCTGCGATGAGGTCAGCGACATCGACGATCTCATCAACCTGACGTTCAATCTGGACTGCTACGACATCATGCCCGGTATCAACGACGAATCCGACCTCGGCTACTATTACGCCCACGAAGCTGGTATCTACTCTGAAAAGGATCTCGGTCCTCTGGCAAATTACATCGACTATGAACGCTATGGGCGTGACATTGCGATGGATGAGCAGGGACGCTTCACCGATGAGGGCTATGTCCGTGTCGCAAGCGAGAGGTGGGACAGGCAGTTTGACGGTGAGATTGATGATATTCCCGACGAATACCGGATCACCGGCTCAGGGGAAGCCGCCGAGCGTGACAGCACCATCGCTGTTCTCATCGTCGAGCCGGGAAAGGAGCCTTATGTGAAGGAGATTGACTCGGATCTCAAGTCCTTGCAGCATGAGGTCGGCGGTTACATCGAGGCAATTTATCCCTACGAAGACCCTGTTGCCTTAGTCTGCAACGAGGAAGGCAAGCTGGAAGGTCTGCCCCTGAACCGCGCTCTGCGGGATGAGGACGGTGACATCTACGACGTTGTTGTCGGAACATTCTTGGTAGTCGGCTTGACGGATGACAGCTTCGGTTCTCTGACCGTAGAGCAGATGCAGAAGTTCTCCGACCTCTTCATAGTTCCGGAGCAGTTTGTTAAGTTGGGCGATAAGATTGTTGCGATCCCCATGATCTCGAAGGAGCAGCAGAAGCAGGAGAGCGTTGAGCAGAAGGACTTTGAGATGAATGCCGACACCTCCGGTCTGACGGTTGCCGGTCACATCGGGACGTGGCACACCATTGACCGGCACGAGGTCGGCGGTCACAGCTTTTACCTGATGGAGCATGACACCTACGGCGATGAGGCGGCTTGCATCATCGTCGATGAGCGCGGCAAGCTCGTCCTTGATGATGTCTACAACGGCTTTGACGATGACACGCTCCGCCTTCTCGACCTTGAGGTCAAGGAAGTGCCGGAAATGCCCGATCCCACGCTCTCCGTTCAGGATATGAAGGACTACGGCTACGCATGGGCTGGCGTTCTTCCCGTCGGTCAGGAGGTGGCTGAGAAGGCTTTGGAGAAGGGCTGCGAGGTTTACCGTCTCTATTCCGATAACACCGAGGGCTTGTGCGTAGATGCAAAAGAGATTGCCGATCATGCGGCAAAGGGCGGAATGCTCGGTATCAGCAAGGAAAGCTGGATGGCGGCTCTTGAGAAGGAAAACTACCTCAAGGCAGCGGAGATGTCGATGGAGGATGACTACGGCATGATTGACGGAATCATCAACAACGGTCCGAAGGAGGGCAAGACCGCAGAGGTCAAAGCCCCCGAAAGGGGCGAAAAGTCCTCCATCATGGACAGGCTCAAGTCTGCAAAGGCTGAAAAGCAGAAGGAATGCTGCCCTCCCCAAAAGCACAAAGGAGAGATTGAGCTGTGAGCAGAAGTCAGAAGTGGCGGCAGGAGTGGTCGTTCTTCATAGGAGATAGCGGACGCCGGAAGTATAACCGCTTCTGCGTCCGCTGCGTCCATAGCTGCAAGCAGAGCTTCCGTGCGGATCTCATCGCCTGTCCGCACTTCTCCCGCAAGGCATCGCGGTGTAGACAGTTAGGGGTCGAAAAAGCCTGTGATTGCAAGCCTCAGAGCGACGAGGAATGACCGCCCAGTGTGATTATATTCCCCGCACAGTTCCAGCAATAGAGCGAGAATAAGGGTCGATTTCGGCACTTGTTTGAATGCCCGGAAAACAAACCAAGAGCCTCTGTCGATGCCCGGTTTGGGTGTCGGCGGAGGCTCTTTTTTTATGACATATTCAAAATTGCGGACAGCAGCTCTTGAACCTGTTGCCGGTATTCCGGCTTTATATCCGAAATACGTCTGGCAAGCGCAAGGGCTTCCGCTTCTGGCTCCTCGGTCCCAAAGATAATTCGGTCCGCACTGACGCCCAGCAAACGGCAAAGACGCTGCAAGGCTTCAAGAGAAATACCGGAAGCACCACGCTCAATAGCGCTCAGGTGATTCGGCGTCATGCCAAGCATTTCTGAGAGCGTGTCCTGCGTATAGCCCGCCTGTTCTCTTGCCACTTGAATATTGCCGCCGATTTCAATATTGATGTCCTTCTTCTCTCGCATAGCCTCACCACCTTTGCATTTAGTGTACCTAACGGCGGTGTCATTATCCACGGCACGTCGTCGTTAATTTTACTAACGACAATGCGTTGACTGTCCGTGATGAGGGTGATAGAATGGAGTTACCTACCAAAAGAGTGAAAGAAGGGGTGTCATGTCGCGCATTATTGAGTTTAGAAAGTCTGCTCAAAAAGCTGAAAAGCAATCCGTTCAAGGCAAGACTTGTGCGTTTACCGGTCATAGACCGCAGAGTCTTCCGTTCGGCTTTGATGAATCCGATAAGCGTTGTACTTCTTTGAAATCTGTTATGCGGGATCAGATTGTAGCACTCATCGAGAACGAGGGCGTCACGCATTTTATTACCGGCATGGCTCTTGGCGTCGATATGTACGCTGCGGAAATTGTACTCGATTTGAAATCAAAATACCCTCACATTACTCTGGAAAGTGCAATCCCTTGTGAGACACAAGCGATCAAATGGTCTGTGGCTTCACGGGAACGGTATTACAATATCGCGGCAAAGTGTGACAAGGAGACCATGCTGCAACGGGAGTACACGTCGGACTGCATGGACAAGAGAAATCGGTACATGGTCGATCACGCCGATTATATTCTCGCAGTATGGAATGGATGCCCCAGCGGTACCGGGAACACCGTGAGATATGCCCACAGAAAGGGCAAATCTATCATCGTTATCAATCCGGTTTCCCTTGATGTCACGCGGGAATAAGGCAAAAATCCCACTCCTGAATCAAGCATTGCGAAAACCGTGAAGTATTTCCCGATAGTGAATACACATTGCACTACTCGGTGATTATTGGAAACGTGTACGGCGTATGCTGCCCAGTGAACATCTCCACGGAACACTTTGAATTTTCGCGGCTTCGTAAAACGGAAAGTGTCACCTTATGAACAGTCCCTTGCCGAGAGAAAAATAAATCGCTGGAAACGGGAACGCCCCCGGCACTGTGCGTCTGGCACAGTGTCGGGGGCGTTTTTCCGTGTCTTAGTTATGAGCCAGTTCATTTAGGAGCAGCTTTCGATAGCCCACATCCAAGACACAGCGATGGAAGTCCATCAGACGGTGTTCGTCGAACAGCTTTTCACAGAGCTTGGTCAGCGGATGATTCATCAGCTTTGCAGAAATGCCAGTCTCGTTGAAAAACCTTGCCCATGTGAAGACCTCTTCTAAATCCTCCTGCCCAAGCGTGGCAGGAATGATGGCGTTGCAGAGACGGACAATGGGGCTGTCCGCAAATCGCTCTGCCACTTCCTCCGGTGTGCATTCATAGCGGTCACAGTCAAAGGAAAGTGCATCCTCAATTTTAAGATAATTTTCGGTTTCATCCCGCGTCAAGGTTATGGTGTAGTCTCCCATACCGGACGGCACATCAATATTCTCCATGACATCAAGCTCGTAACGGGAGCCGCCGATGATCGCCTCAAAGGAGAAGGACTGACAGATTACTGCTGGGTTCTTGTCTATCTTGTCCTCATTCAGAAAGGACAGCGGATTGTACTCTGTTAGTTCCCAGTCGATTTTTCCTCTCTCTGTTTGTTCAGCGATCTGCTGGATTAGATGTTGTTCTTCTTCGCGCAGATTTTCATTGTACAACATGATACACCTCCGTTTTCTGATTTCCTTTTTTGGGGGGCTGTTCTATGTTTCCGAAGAGAATGCCGTTTGTACCATCATTCCTTGGCTGAGGGCAGACCTTCGTAAAACTTCCTTAGTTCGTCCAGACTGCTTGTACGATTCTTGATAGGCAGGGAGTCCCATGTAATGTCATGATAGCGTTCCGGCGGCTCGTCCCGCAGTCTTCGGTCGATAATGCAGACAATGCCGGTGTCTGTGAAATTGCGGATCAATCGCCCGATACCTTGCTTGAGCTTGATAATCATTTCGGGAACGCGGACATCCATCAGAGCGTCCTTTGCGACGGAACACTTATACTCGATAATTGGATCGGGGACAGGGAAAGGAAGCCGGAAAATGATGACATTGGAAAGGCTTTTTCCTTCAATGCTGATACCTTCCCAATATGCACCCGTCCCCAGAAGCACGGAGTTCGTATCTTCCTTAAACTCAAGCAGCACCTTGTCCTGCGACGATCCCGGCTGCTGCATCAGGATTTTGTACGGAAGATTTTTCTCACTGAGAATGGAGTAGACCTCTTCCATGTCGGTCTTTGCCGTAAACAGCACGAGTGCCTTTCCATTGGAAATGCTCAGGATCTCAAGCAGTCGCTCCACACCCTTTTCAATGAAGGCTTCATGTTCTCTGGTCGGGTGCGGGAGATCGTCGCAATAGTAGATCATGGCGTGTTCATCGTATGGATATGGGGAAGGCTTTGGCTCGGATAAGCAGCCACGATCACCAGCGGGAAAGCCGGTATTGCTGATAAAGTAAGAATACTGTTCTTCCAGAGACCCGCTCGTGGCGTTCGTCAGCGTGGCAGAGGTCAAGATGGTTCTTTCATCACCATTGAAGTATAGGCGGCTCACAATTTCTTTTGTGTTTTTAGGGCAATAGACGAGTTCCGTGTTGCTGCCGTGCTGCTCAATCCAGATCAACATATCATCTATCCGGTCAAGAAGCTCTGAAAGGGACTCGCTGACGGCATCCAAATCATCAGAGGCAGCAAAGGAACGGTTGTTTCTGAAATCCATGCTGGAATAAATCTGAATGCTGGACGAAAGGTTGTGTATGGCGGCGTTCATCTCGGTAAGCAGTTCAATCGCACTGCCATTGTTGTCGAAGAAAAAGCGGTCAGCGTAGCGCATATTCTGCTCTGCCTCGTTGATCTGCTTTTGGACTTGTGCTTTCAGGCAGTTATAGAAGGCGATGATTGCGCTCTCTGCCTCTCGCTTTTCACCTGACACACTGCTCTGGTCAAAGGATCGCAGCTCATAGAATGCGCTCTTAATCATTCCAAAGAGCATACCTTGCCCGAAACGCTCCGTTGTGGCACTCCGCACCTTATCATCCAAGTTGTGTGCTTCATCCACGACAAGCAGATCAGCGGCGGCGTTAATCAGCCCTTCCTGACCGCGCCGGAGTTTCATGAGATGCTGGGTTAGAAAATCCTGATTGCACAGTACCACTCCATCCGTAAGCTTTAATGCTGCGCGGACTTTGTAATACTTGCACTTCTTTTCACAGGAGCCGCAATTCTTCATGCTGAACCGCTGAACATTTACCTTGTCCCAGACGCCTTGCGGCAAAACCTCCGGGAAATCCTTGCGTTCCTCATATCCCTGCTGGATTCCTTCTTTGAGCGCGTCCGGTGGGTCAGCCTTCGGGTCACACATATACTCATCTGCGCGTTTGTTGCAGAGATAATGGGTCTGTCCTTTTGCGAGGATGACATCTCTGTTCAGCCCAAGAAGGGGCATTACCGCGTGGACATCGCGCCAGAGCTGCTCTTGAAGCGCAATGGTCGAGGTTGCGATGATAACCGGCTTGTTCATGCGTTTGCTGTACAGCAGCACCGGCACAAGATAGCCAAAGGACTTTCCAATGCCCACGCCAGCTTCAATCGCAAAATGCTGATCGTTTATGAGGGCGTCCACAATCTCAAAAGACATATCCTGCTGCCCCTCACGCATTTCCAATCCATGCTGCGGGGCTTCATCCCAAAAGAAGGTGCTGACTTGCTCACTCATGGAGTACAGCTCTGCCTTTCTGCGCTTTTTCCGTTCCTCCGATGTATTGAATCCAAAATAGAATCTGTTGTCCATCCACATTCCTCCCGGAATAGAAACCAAGGCTATCCGCGTTTCAGTTCAATGCTGACGTTTCCGTTCTCGTCGATGGTCAGCGTCATGTGCCTGATGTGCTTCTCATAGAACTGCCGCCGCTCTGCGGGCGACATTTCGATCCTCGTGTTTCGCAGAGCTGCATCAAACATATCGTTGACATTCAGGTGAACGGAGTTGTCAATCCAGCGGTACATCTCCTTGAACAGTGCGTTTTTCTTGATGTCCTCGCTGTTGCCGGAGTAGAAGTCATCCAGATAGCAGTAGAATATCCCTGATTCTGCAAGTGCCGCTTTCATATCCGGTCCGCATTTTTCCCGCTCTATCATGACAAGGAATCTGGCGTCCGGCAAGGAAGAGATAAGCCCCCAGTAGTCGGAATCGCTTGAGACGATGACGAAGGAATCCACTTGCTTCTGGTAGTGTTCCTGACAGGCTCTTGCGGTGAGCTTGATGTCTACCAGTGATTTGTTCTGCTTGATCCGCTCAATCATGATATGTTCAACGGGGATGCGGGTGTAGTTTTCAAGAATCCGCCATGCCGTAGCGGTGTGTACGTCATCAAAGAGAATGATCGCCGTAATCTTCTGCATGACCTCATAATCAAGATTTTTTAGCGTGGCGCACAGCTTGTACGGGTCAGAGTTTTCGCAGTCCACTACTAATACGGTTTTCTCGCTGTCATCTATGAAGTCGTAGATATTGTTTTTTACAAAAGCCCCTGCATCAGAGACTTTACTGTATTCCGTGAAGGCGTCGCAATGCCATTGATAAAGCAGGGTAGCAAACTTCTTATCATTATAGAGGACATTACCCTCGTCCATCGGTACCCAGTTGATATACATTTGATAGGGGTAGTAGGAGAGACTTGCGTAATAAATATCGGCAGCATCTTTCGTTCCGTCCTCTGTCAAACCGTTTGGCATGATGAACAGCTCTTTTATGTACGCCCAGTTAATCCAGATTGGAAAGAGGCTTTTGCAGTTGTTAATGCGGTCTGAAATCAGCCGGTTGATCTCGATAATGTGGTGGCAGAGCTTTGTACTCGACTTTTTGATAAAGCTGATTCCGTCATTTGAAAGCTGCTGCATACTGGACATTGGAAGAATCTCAGGCATCGAAAGAAGCCCACGGTATTCCATCCGCATGATGTCATTTATTTTCCGGTAATTGCGCTCAATGGCGGCGCGGATGATACATAGATTACGAATGATGCGGGCATTTTTATCCTGTTCAAGCCGGTTGTATATCTCTATCTTCGGCGGCTCGTGTTCATTTTGGAAAATACGAAGCGGGACGCCGATCAGGTAGGCGACCTTTGACACAAGCTCATAGGTGCTGTCTTTGTAGGCAATCTGCTCTCCGGCATATTCGACGCCATTCAACATGACTGAATTGCCCATGATCTACTCCTTTCTCGTAGGGGAGTTAAGCGGTCATTACATTGTCTGTCCACATCTCACACTGGCTCATGACAGTCTGGACAGCATCATCCATACCCTCAGGCGGATATTTGTGTTTTTTCAGCAGCCTTTTGACAAGACGGCGCATTCCTGCTCTTGCGCTCTCTTTCTTTTGCCAGTCTATTGTCTGGTTTTTGCGAAGCAAATCTGTCAGTTCTTTCGTGATAGCAATAAGCTCGTCATGCTCGTAAAAGTCCTTGATTGCTTGCGGCTTTGTGAGGGCATCATAGAAAGCAAGCTCGTCCGCTGTCAATCCGAGTTTTTCACCCTCGGCGGCAGCAGCGGCAATGTCTTTCGCCAGCTTGAGTAATTCTTGAATAACTTCCTCGTTGGTGAGCATTCCGTTCAAATAGCGGTTCATCGCGCTCTGAATGATTTCGGAGAACTTTTCAGACTTGACGATATTTGTTCGACGGTAAACAGAGACCTGTTCGGAAATCAGTTTTTTCAGGAGTTCGACTGCAAGATTCTTCTCCTTCATGTTTGCCACTTCTTCAAGAAACTTCGGATCGAACAACGAAAACTCAGTCTGGACATCGGAGAAGAGGTTGATAACACCTTCGCTCTTGATGCTGTGCTTCAAAAGCTCGTTAATGCGCTCATTTACTTCCGGAAGCGTAAACTTCTTTCCGGTACCGCCTGAAACCAAGCGCACGGTCATTGTTCTTACGGACTCGAAGAAAGCCGCCTCCATGCGAGTTTGCTCGTCTACCAAGCTGCTGCACAGCGAAAGTGCCTGCTTGAGAAGCAGGGCTTCTTTGATGAACACATTCTGTGTCTTCTCATTGTCGGGAAGCTCGTACTCTGCAACACTTTTGCCGAGTATGAAGTTCACACCTCCGCTGATGAGCTTTGCCCTGTCGAGGTCGCTTCCGGTCATGAATTTCTCATAACTGAATCCGTGGAACAAATCTCTGCAAATAGAGAGCTTTTCAAGGAACTTCGGATATGCAGCCTTGCTTACATCTGTATCACCATAGTTTTTCTTGTCTCTGGCAGTATAGTCGTTCATTGCCTGTTTCAGTGCAGCCGCAATACCGACGTAATCAACAACCAAACCGCCTTCTTTATCTTTGAAGACACGATTGACGCGGGCGATAGCTTGCATCAGGTTGTGCCCAGCCATCGGCTTATAGACGTACATCGTAGCAAGGGAGGGAACATCAAAGCCGGTCAGCCACATATCCACGACGATAGCGATTTTTAGCGGAGAGTTGTTGTCTTTGAATTTCCGCGCCATATCGTCCTTATGGGCTTTGTTGCCAATAATCTCACGCCATTCTTCGGGATCATTATTGCCTTGCGTCATGACCACTGCAATCTTCTCCGTCCACGCTGGGCGTAGCTCAAGAATGCGCTTATAAATCTTCATTGCTATGGGACGCGAATAAGCAACGATCATCGCCTTGCCGGTCAAGATATTCTCGCGGTAATTCTCGTAATGGTCAAGAATGTCATTTACCAAGGAATTGATCGTCTGGTCGGCACCGAGGATTGCTTCCATCTGACCGAGTTCCTTTTTGCTCTTTTCGATGACATACGGATCGGCGTTATCAGCCATAATGTCATACTCATTATCGATCAGATGGAGGGTGTTCTCGTCGAGTTTCAGGTGAATCACACGGCTCTCGTAGTAGACGGGTCTGGTTGCACCGTCTTCAACTGCCTGTGTCATATCATATATGTCGATGTAATCACCGAAGACTTCGCGTGTGCTGCGGTCTTTTGTGGAGATCGGCGTTCCGGTGAATCCAATATATGTTGCATTAGGAAGCGTGTCTCTTATGATGCGGGCAGTGCCTATAACGGTTTTCGCCTCGACTTCGCCATTGTCCTTCTGCTTGACCACAACCTTCTCATTGAGACCATATTGCCCGCGATGCGCTTCATCTGCCATCACGATAATGTTCCGGCGTTCCGAAAGAGCTTCGTTGCTTTCCTCAAACTTCTGCATGGTCGTGAAGATTATGCCGTTTGCCTGCCTGTTTGCAAGAAGCTCTTTCAGATTTTTACGGCTTTCGGCGTGTTGCGGCGTTTGACGGAGAAAGTCTTTGCAGCGGGCGAATTGCCCGTAAAGCTGGTCATCCAGATCGTTGCGGTCGGTAATGACAACGATAGTGGGGCTTTCTAACGCTTCTTGCAGATAATGAGCATAGAAGACCATAGACAACGATTTTCCGCTGCCCTGTGTATGCCAGAAGACGCCGCCCTTACCGTCCGTCACGGTTGCGTGTTTTGTAGACTCAATCGCCTTTTTGACTGCAAAATACTGATGATACCCGGCGAGTATCTTGAAAGTATTCTGTCCATCCACATTAAAGCAGATAAAGTTCTTCACGATGTCAAGGAAGCGGGTCTTCTCAAACAGACCTACAAAGAATGTGTCAAATGATGCGTGTTGCGTATTCTCGTAGCTGCCGTCAGTTGTTTTCCATTCCATAAAGCGGTCTTCGCCGGAAGTGATTGTGCCAGCCTTTGAAGTGGTCAAATCGCTCATGACACATACCGCATTATAAATGAACATAGAGGGGATCTCATACATATAGTTCCGGAGCTGACGGTATGCTGCGGAAGCGTCGGTTTCTTCGCGGGACGGAGACTTCAACTCCACAATGACGAGCGGGAGACCATTGACAAAGAGGATCACATCCGGTCTTTTTTCGGAGTTTTCAATGAAAGTCCACTGGTTCGCAACCGTGAACTCGTTATTGGCAGGATTTTTGAAGTCTACAAGGTAGACAAGAGTAGAGCGTTCTTCGCCCTTGTCATAGTATTTTACCGAGACTCCGTTTTGGAGGTAGTCCATAAAGACCATGTTCTTCTGCAAGAGCGTTCCGGTTTCAAAGTTTTTGAGCTTGTAGATCGCCTCCGTCAGAGCATCCATAGGCAGGCTCTTGTTGATCCGCTGCAAGGAAGGTAGCAGAACATCCTCATAAAGCGGCGAGTGATAATCGCGCTCCACGTCCGGTCCATAGATATAGTTATAGCCCAGTTCTTCATTGAGAAGCTGCAAGACAGCGTTCTCGTAATTTGATTCTGTAAAATATCCCGCCATAGTTTGTCACTCCCTTTTACGCCAGACTCGCCCCGAACTGATCCAGCGTGTTTTCTGCATCTCTGTCGGTGACAGGCTTATTCATTGCCTTCTCAATCAAGCTGAGAAGGTTCTTCGCTCTGTCAATGAAATAGCCATTAAAGTCATTTGCCTTCAATTTTGCGTAGTCAACAAAGTGCGATTCTACCCGTGCTTGCAGTTCATCCTCGGTCAGTCCATCAACCTTCTTTAGAATTGCCCCCAGATACTCACTCGGCGCATTTCCTCCAATCGAGCGGTTAGTTGCTGGAAGAATCGGCGTCTTGTTAATAATAGAATTATATCGTTCGCGCTTGATACCCATTTTCTCGCAATATGCCTCTGGGAAGATATGGTGAATGTCCGGAGACTCAAGCATACTGTTCACAATGTCAATCGTCGTGTTGTTCATAAAATCACGGCATTTCTCTTTGTAGAGAAGAGCCATAATTCCCTTATATGCCGCACTCAAACGGGTTTGAAGGGTCAGCAGCCGCGTAGAAGAAAAGACTGCGCTGTTGATCGTGTGCATCGCATTTGGACGTCCGTTAACCTCTTCAACCATGTCCTCAATGTCGTAGGCATACCGGGTTTCATTAGCCCCACCGTACATCTCACCCAGAATCCCGCACCAATACCACCGAGAGAGCGTTTTAATTGTGTTTGGCTCATTGCATTTGGATTTTCCGAGAACAGCACAGATTGCCGCAAGTGGAATCAACTGCGTTGTATAGGGCAAATCTCTTTGACGGAAAACGCACTGATCACGAAGAAGAAACTCCTTTGCGATTTTGAACCCAGACAGCACTGCATCCCGGTTCGCTATGTACGATTCATAAGGAAGTCCCAGAACATCTTTCTTTTTGCAGGAGATTGTGTTTGTCTTTCCAGACTGCTTGTTCAAATAGCTTGTATAGAGACAAACCGTTGTCAGGAAGGTAGTCTCATCAATCCCATCGAACAAGTCTGTTCTCAGCGTGTCACCGAAACCGCAAATTGTATTTCGACACTGCACCCAGTCTTTTCTCAGGTCAAAGTCTCTTGTGGCATAAGTTGCGGTAACAAGCTCAAACACCGTGAGAGGAACACCGCCGGTATTGACGTTCTCAAACACCTTGCATACCGCCTCTCGCGGCGTGGACTTGTCCAGCGTAATCACGGGCAGCTTATACCCGGAAATTGTATTCAGCACATCCGCCTGAAAACGCTTGAACTCGTCCATTGCTTCCGGCTTCATTCCATAGTGCGTCATGTAGCCCATGAACCAGTCCATAACGGCGTTGCTATCGAACACAATATTGACCGGAAACAGCTTGTTCTCGTATTCATACTCTCTGGTGGAGAGATCGAGCTTCACATCACGGTCAAAGTTTTCTTTGATCTTACGGTCTTCCGGAATAGACAAGACTGCATCAAAACGATCCTCATCATCGTCGAGGCACTTCTCCATTGAGAGATAGTAATAACGCTTAATAGCCTTGCCTTTTTCTGTTTTGGTCGAGACCGGCTCTTTAGAGGATGTTGCCTGATAGATGGAAGTAAGTCGCTGCTGTCCATCAAGAATCAAATGCTCCGGCTTTACTGAGACGCCTTTTACGCCCGTAATTGTGCGGTATTTGAATTGAATGTCCGGATTACCGTATTGTAGCCGCATAATGGCACCCATAGGGTAGCCTTGCGACAAACTGGCGATAATTCCTCTAATTCGGTTATCATCCCAAGTCCAGTCGCGCTGAAACTCCGGCAACTGCATTGAGCCGGACTTAACCTCCGCTAAAAGCTGACTTAGGTTTGTATCAAGAGATTGTGGTGAAATAATCACGTCTGCGCCTCCTTCATTGAGTTTTACTGATCGGACGAGCCCAGTCTGCTTTCCAAATCTGAAATATCGCTGCGGATGGAAGAGATGTCCGACTCAATATCGTCAACCCGCTCGGATAAAGAAGCCTGCTGACTTTGAATGTACTCCATTTGTGAGTATAGACCTCGCACTGCCAGAATCAATTCTACCATCAGCCCCTTATCATCGAGGGAGAGAAGACGGTCTTTTTCAGCCTGTATCTTTTCCGCCTCCTGTTGAAGCCGCTCTTTCTCACGAACTGCTTCTGCTGCGGCTTTCTCAAGACGAACCCGTTCCTTTTCAAGACGCTTTTTCTGGCGCTCGTCTTTGCTTTTTTTCAAGCTCTCCTGAACTCTATCAAACATGGTACAACCTCCAAATCAGGTAAACGATAATTTAGCGGCTTAAAGCTCAACCTCACTGACATCAATCTCACTCGACATGAGTTTTGGAAGAAGTGCATCTCTCATTGCAGCAAGTTTGAAGTTCTCTCTATCTGCATTGAGCATAGCATCAAACAAAGGCGTGACCAAGGCATCAAACTCTTTTAGTGTTGCTTCATCCGCTTTAGTTGCCGGAAACGCCTTCAAAATATCGGTCTTGAGATTGGTAAACACGCTGCCGTTTCCTAAAGCTACCAACTCTTTTCTAATATGCTTGAAGAACAGGTAGAGATAATACTTTGACAGCTCTGACTTTGGGAAGTACAGCCAACCGTCGTGAATGCAAGTATCGACATCCAGAATTTTGGGAATACCCGGAGTTGCGCTGTTAGACAAAACCAGCTCACCAGCATGGAGGAAAACAGTCTTCCTTAACCCCTCTTCCTTGATATGCTCCTTGATCTCAAGTACAAAGGGACTGCTCAGGGAAGTTACATCCGAGATTTTGAGCCATCGAAGCCCTGAATCCGATAAAAAGTCCTGAATTGGACGAGGCGATCCTCCGCGTTTGATCTCAACAAATGATCCTAAAGGAGCATTTTCCCACTCGGAGGGCTGCACTCCATCCCACGGATCATAATTAACAAACCACGACTCAAACAAGGCGGCTGCTTGCTGCTCTAAATTATCGTTTATCTCTTCGTTTAATGCTATTTTCCTATCAAGCATCCTTAGCGTAGAACCTATCTTCTTCTGTGTTTCCAGCTCTGGAAGGTCGAGTTCAATATCCTCTATGTCAGATGGTTTGATGGAAGGATAGGTTGATGTACTTTGCTCTGCTATTGCTTGAAGAGACTCAATGACCGAAGACTGCGTGAGATAATAATAAATAAAATAAGGATCCGCAATAGTGGTATCAACAGTCACAACGGTGAATCCTGTGGATACGAGAAGATTCTCGGTTCCTGCTTCAATAATTCCATAATGCTTCTGATTTGGACGAACAGTAGAGAAAAGGATGTCTCCAACAGAAGCCTTCCGTCTCGCCCTGCTGGGGATTTTGTCCACGCCGGGATATAAGGTCTGGATTTCATCTATCCTTCCTTCGGTAATGCTACCTGTGTCCAGATAACGAATCAAAGACCATTTTTCTTTATCTGAGTAAGTATGAAGATTAGTTTTACAACAATCACCAAGTCTCATCTTTTTACTCCTATCCAATATATTTTCTATGTGCCAGCTTCACATTCTGTTGTTTCACCATTGCATAGTGCATGGTGGTGTCGATTTTCTGATGCCCTAAGAGCTGCTGGACTTGCTCTATGGGCATTCCTTTGTCTATGGCAGTAGTAGCCAGTGTCCGCCTGAACTTGTGAGGGTGAACCTTCGGGATATTCAGACGCTTTCCCAGCTCCCGAAGACGTGTCTCCACACCGCCGATCATCAGCCGGTCAAACGGGGCTTTTAGTGAAACGAACAATGCGGGATTTTCATCTGTTCTGCCCTCAAGATAGTTTTGAAGGTGAATCTTCGTCCTTGCATCGAAGTAGACCAATCGTTCTTTGTTGCCCTTGCCGATAACCACGCATTCGCGTTCGTTGAAGTTGATGTCTTCGCGGTTTAGCGTGACCAGTTCTCCAACACGCATTCCGGACGAAGCCAGAAGATCAACCATAGCCAAATCACGCGCCGTTGTACAGTTGTCGCGCATCAGCTCCAACGCTTCATCGGTGTAGGTGTCCTTGACAACCTTTGCGGTTTTAACTTTGTGAATCCGGCGTACCGGACTTTTCACGATGAAGTCCTCATCCTCAAGCCAAGAGAAGAAACTGGACAGGATCCGGCGGATGTTGTCTATGGTCACTTTACTCGACCTGCGCTGAACCTGATAGTTGGTTAGATAACGGCGCAAATCATCTGTGGTGATCTGTTGCACAGCCTTTCCAACTCTGGAAATCAGAGCCTCAATCGTCTTCCGGTAGTAGCTCAGGGTTTTCTCTGAGCAGCCTTCGATCCGTTTTGCCGTGATAAATGCTTCGACTGCATCTGTTTCTTCTGTTGGAATTGAGCCGCTATCATAGGTGATCGTTGCCCCTTCCAATGTCTCAGCCATTGCATCCCGAAGGTGCATGAGCTGTTCGTTGTTGAGATACGGAAGCATTTTTTGCTGTATCTCCGTGATGAGTTGTTCTGTCATTGTCGTGTCTCCTTTCGAGGTAAGAGAACGACATTCAGTGGCAGTCCCTTTTGTAAAACTCTCGCCACTGGTGAGAGTTATTCAGGCGGTAAACGATAATTTACAGCAGCAAGCGTTCTCAGTATTTGATAATCTCATAGCTAATGCCGAAAACAACGATTGCACTGTGTCCGACTATGCTTTTCTTAACCCCAAGCGGACATTGGCAAAAAACCAAGTGTCGAGAAGCATAGATATGAGCCAGTTATCGACAAGCGGGGCTTTTCCGTCCGGATGGGAAATGAAGCCGTTTAACGGGGGAATGCGGTTTACAAACGGAGATACGCTTTTAGCTCGCATTACGCCCTGTCTCGAAAACGGTAAAACTGCTTTCATTGACTTCCTTGATGATGGTGAAGTCGCTTTTGGCTCGACGGAGTATATTGTACTCGCACCGAAAAATGACACACCACCCGAAATGCTATATTGTTTGGCTCGCTATCCGGCATTCGTCGATTATGCAGTCAAAAACATGAACGGAAGTAGTGGGAGACAACGTGTTTCTGCCGAAACAGTAGGGCAATACCGACTTCCCTTGTTTGACAAGCACAGTCTGGTGCTATTTAAGGAGGTTGTCTCGCCAATGTTTTTGAAGATGCGCTACAATTCCCTTGAAAATATGAGACTGGCTGAGCTGCGAGATGCGTTATTGCCTAAACTCATGTCCAGCGAGATCAATGTCTCCGCCGTCCAGCTCTAAGCCGCTAAATTATCGTTTATCTTCTTATTGACTGTAATCCGATCATCAATGCTTCTTAGCAACTTACCAATACGAAGTTGAGTCTCGTGATTGAAGCATGGGACCTCGTATTGCATAATCGCGGTTTTGTCGCCTCTTGGCATCTTTGTCCCCTTAGACGTAGCAGAAGCATAATTGAAAAACGCATCATTAGCTAAGACGTAGTATAAAAATGTCGAGTCACACCCGCACTCTGCTCTGAAAACAAGAACATCATTTGAACACCCGCCATCATCATCCGCCATCCAGATTTTCTTGAAATATGGGCGGATATTGGAAACTAATATATCGTCTTTCATGTACTGCTGGGTATATTGGGCAGAAGGCAATGCTCCTGCATCAACAATACCGCCTTTGTTTGGCACCATATTCTCAGTGGAAACATAGTTTCGTTTAGATAGAGTATCAACTGATACTTTTCCTTTAGCGTAGGAACACAGAGAGCTAAGTTCAGATGTCATATCCAATCGCCCCCAGTCGTTCTTTGATCTGTGCTTCAAGTTCATGAGACTTAGTGAAAAGCTCAGACAGTTCAGAAGTCAGGCGTCCCATTTTCTCTTCAAACGGCTCACCGTCATCTTCCTGTTCCTCAATGCCAACATAGCGTCCCGGCGTGAGAATGTAATCTTGCTTTGCGATGTCCTGCGTAGTAACAACCGCGCAGAAGCCTTTTTCATCTTCAAGCGTTCCTTCTACGAAGGCGTTGTAGGTGTCGGCAATTTTCTTGATGTCTACATCCGTCATTTCGCGCAGCTTCCGCGTAACCATAGTGCCGAGTTTCCGTGCGTCGATGAATAGTGTCTTGCCTTTCTGCTTCTTGTTCTTTGCAAGGAACCAGAGCGATACCGGAATCTGCGTCGTGTAGAATAATTGCGTCGGCATTGCGACGATACAGTCCACAAGGTCGGCATTGATAATGTTCTTGCGGATTTCACCTTCACCGCCGGACTGCGAGGAAAGCGAACCATTTGCAAGAACCATACCGATACGCCCATTCGGGGCGAGATGCCAGATCATGTGCTGCAACCACGCGAAGTTTGCATTTCCAGCGGGAGGCGTACCATACTGCCAACGGACATCATCAACGAGTTTATCCGCACCCCAGCCGGAGAGATTGAAGGGAGGATTTGCCATAATGAAGTCTGCCTTGAGTTGAGGGTGGCAGTCGTTAAAGAACGTGTCCGCATTAAACTTGCCGAGGTCGGCTTCAATACCGCGAATGGCAAGATTCATCTGCGCCATCTTCCATGTGGTCGGGTTGGAGTCCTGACCAAAAACGGAAATCTTGTTGATGTTGCCGCCGTGATTCTCGATAAACTTTGCAGACTGAACGAACATACCGCCAGAGCCGCAGCATGGGTCATAAACACGTCCATTAAACGGCTGCAACACCTCAACAAGGGTACGTACAACACAAGAGGGAGTATAGAACTCACCAGCAAGTTTACCTTCTTGCTCAGCAAACTTGGAGAGACAGTATTCGTATGTACGACCGAGAATGTCCTTGCTGTTTCCATGCTCGATCATCTGAATGTTGGTGAAGAGATCAACCACTTCACCAAGACGCCGCTTGTCCAGCTCCGGACGGGCGAAGTTCTTAGGCAGAATATCTTTGAGGCGCTTGTTTTCTTTCTCGATACTGCGCATTGCGTCATCAATCACCGTGCCAATTTCCGGCGTGTGAGCGGCAGCAGCAATCGCACTCCATCGTGCATTCTCAGGGACAAAGAATATGTTTTCGGCAGTGTATTCGTCCTGATCCTCTTCAAATCCATCGCCTTCTTCAACCAGTTCCTTGTACTTTGCCTCGAAGCGATCAGAAATGTATTTCAAGAAAATCAATCCGAGAACGACGGACTTGTATTCGGATGCGTCGATGTTTCCGCGCAGGACGCAAGCCGCGTCCCAGATTTGTTTTTCAAAGCCGATATTGCTTGTGTTATTTTCAGCCATTTCAGCAACCTCCAAAGTTATAGTTTCACACTTACTATTCTACAAAAAGAGCTGTACGAAAAACCGGACTCAGTTCTTGTCCGTTCGCACAGCCTCACATATATCTCCGATGTCACAGTTCAAGTAATCACAAATGCGCAGCAAAATAGAGAGGGACACTTCTTCCCCCTTATTCAGTTTTGTCCATGTTCCGGCAGACAGCCCTACTTCATGTCGTAGAGAAGCCTTCTTTATGTCGCGTTCCAGAAGAAGCATCCATAGTTTCTTATAGCTTATGCGCACGGCAACCATCCTTTCGCTTGCTTGCATTCAACATCGCTTATAATATTATACTGGATTTCATTCTCAAAAGCAATCCGTTGATGCAGAAATTAAAGAAAAAGTTTCAATTTCTCGAACCTTCTCTCAAGGATGCAGGGCATCTCCTGTTGATCGGAGATGCCCTGCTTTTGACGAGATTATTCGCGCTGTGTGCTGCGCAGATGATCACGGTCATGGTCAGCAGAAGGAGCGAGAAACGTATCAACATTAGACTTGATCGTCTCTATTTGCTTTACTTCTTTTTTGAGCTTCGCACGTTCATCATAGAGCCGCTGTTGCTCATCGAGAAGTCGCTGCTGTTGCGCTTGC